>ENA-ORTL01000038-ORTL01000038.1-human-gut-metagenome-genome-assembly--contig:-NODE-38-length-211607-cov-5.4023_pt1 | contig 211607 bp, 202 predicted proteins | sample MGYA00241916_ERZ509196 | MGnify/ENA primary metagenome ERZ509196 (study PRJEB26280, sample SAMEA2338844) | human gut metagenome | biome: human gut; feature: human-associated habitat; material: faeces... | reverse complement strand
GGTACTTGTTTTATTGTAATATCTTTATAGTTTGTCACATTTTTATAATCAAAATCTTTTCCTGTTTTGATATCTTTCGCTTCTTCCATATTGAATACATAAATGCTTGATTTTCCTCTAACATAAGATTTAACTGCTTCATTTGTATCTTTGCATTTTTCATTTCCTGTTTCATAGAAATAAACATAATATGAATCATAATCTTTACTATTCAATATATCACTTTCTTCAACATGTTGATATCCAAGTTTAACACGATCATCATTTTTAAATGGATCTTCTGGTTTTTTCAATATATTTACAGCCACCACAATTACAAGTCCAATAATACAAATTCCAATCATTTTTAATGTCTTTTTACTCTTTTCCATAAGTCATTTCCTCCTTTGACATCTTTAACATAGACTATAGAGTCACTTTATACTCAAGTATTTTTTGAAATATTTTTTATATTTCCTCTCTACACTTATTATTTTATTTATTTTCTTCTAAATCGGTATCTTTCTGGCATGGAAGTCAGTTTTATGGCACGAAAATAAAAAATTAAATAGTTACACCTATCTAAAAAAGCTACTTTCATAATTGAAAATAGCTTACATTATTAATTTAAAAGTGTCTTATATACAATTTCATCCACACAGCTCTTAATAGTATTCATCATTTGAACCCACTTTATTTGATCGTTTTATTTAAGTTCTTCAGTAACATTCCACTTGGTCTTATATTCTTCAACCAATCTGTCATATAAATCATCAGCTTCTTTTTGTACTTTTAATAGATAATCATTTAATTCATTTTTTGATAATAATTTGAAATATAGTAGATAATCATGCTTCTTTAAATAATCTAGTTTTGCTCTTCCAAAGCGATTTAAATGCATTTCTTCTACTTTTAAGTTCGGTAATTGATAATCTCCAACTTGAATATATTCTATTTCTTTCATCTTTCATCCCTGCTTTCTCTTTGTTTTATTTTCAATTACCTGTTGAAGTACTTACCGGAGAAGATGCCGATGTGATGATCATGGAAGATTACTTCTTGATTGGTAATTTACAGTATTTTTGTTGGCGGATAGATTTTGATAGAAATCTATCGATTAGTGAAGAATTATTAAAACAAATTAAAATTGCTATTTATAAAGCGAATATTGAAATAGTTAAGAACATTAAAAATCAAAATGATTTAATATATGTATTGAAGCTCTTTGATTTGGATGATGAAGATAATTCTAGTACACTCATTGATTTATTTGAAAAAAACATTCAATTAGTTACTAAAGGAGATTATAACGAAGATCATCAAAGTATAGAAAAACTATCCAAGGTTTTTGATTACGCAATTAATACAAAAAATCTTATCGATAAAAAAACCTATAATTCGATTGTGAATATCCTTTATCCACTTGTCGAATGTTATAAAAATAACCCTGAATAGACACTTATTTTAAGCATCAAAAATTAATGATTTTTTGATGCTTTTTTGGTGGAAATTTTGCACTTTTTTCGAATTTTTTTGGTATAGCCCATTTTTAGGGCATTTTTGAGCATTATTTTACTTACAAAAAATAAAAACCCGCAAATCAAAAAAACGTTGATTTCATGCGGGTTTTGGCGTAAAAAAAAGGGCTTCTTCTATCTTGAAGCCCTTTTTTATTTAGCATATTTTTCGCTAGATTAAGCTAATTCAGCAAAATATTTAATAGTTCTAACCATGTTAGAAGTATATGAGTTTTCGTTGTCATACCAAGCAACTGTTTGAACTTCAGTAGTTCCGTTGTCTAATGGTTTAACCATAGTTTGAGTTGCATCGAATAATGATCCGTAAGTGATTCCTACGATATCAGAAGATACTAATGGTTCTTCAGTATATCCGAATGATGGAGTAGTTGCTGCTTTCATAGCTGCATTTACTTCTTCAACTGTAACTTCACCTTCAACAACTGAAGTTAAGATAGTTGTAGATCCAGTTGGAACTGGTACACGTTGTGCAGAACCAATTAATTTACCATTTAATTCTGGGATTACTAATCCGATTGCTTTTGCAGCACCTGTTGAGTTAGGAACGATGTTAACTGCAGCTGCACGAGCTCTTCTTAAGTCACCTTTTCTATGAGGTCCATCTAATACCATTTGATCTCCAGTGTAAGCATGTACTGTTAACATGATACCAGATTTGATTGGTGCTAAATTATTTAAAGCGTTAGCCATTGGTGCTAAACAGTTAGTTGTACATGAAGCTGCTGAGATGATAGTGTCAGAAGCTTTTAAAGTACCTTCGTTTACACCGAATACGATTGTTGGTAAGTCATTTCCAGCAGGTGCTGAGATAACAACTTTTTTAGCTCCAGCATCGATATGAGCTTGAGATTTAGCTTTAGATACATAGAATCCAGTACATTCTAATACTACGTCTACACCGATTTCTCCCCATGGTAATTCAGCTGCGTTAGCTTTAGCGTAGATTTTGATTTCTTTTCCATCAACTGTGATTGAATCTTCACCAGCTTCTACTGTATCAGCTAATGCATATTTACCTTGTGCTGAATCATATTTTAATAAGTGTGCTAACATTTTAGGATTAGTTAAATCGTTGATTGCTACAACTTCATATCCTTCTGCATTAAACATTTGTCTGAATGCTAGACGTCCAATACGTCCAAATCCGTTAATTGCTACTTTTACTGCCATTTTATTAATATTCCTCCTTGTAAATAGCTTTTATGCCATTATTATAAGTCAAAAACTTCACAAAAGCAACTATTACAACGTTGATTTCTTGTATAAGATGCATTAATTTTTCCTTTATTTTTCTAATAATTCCCATTTCATTATATCGTTAGCGCTTACACTATTTTCTACTATTTTTTTAAAAAAATTTTTACTTATTTCATCAGTGCAAAGAATAATTTTTATTATTAATTTCTATAATTACATATGGAGGTTATTTTATGCATCTAATACCAACCGTTATAGAAAAAGATAAAAATCATCAATATGCCTACGATATCTATTCCAAACTTTTAGAAGAAAGAATTATTCTACTTACAGGGACTATCGACGATGCCATGGCAAGTTCAATTATTGGTCAATTACTTTATTTAGAAGCACAAGATAATAAAAATGATATTTACATGTATATCAATTCACCTGGCGGTAGTGTTTCTGCAGGACTAGCAATTTTTGATACAATGAACTTTGTTTCATGTGATGTCAGCACAATTTGTTGCGGCATGGCAGCAAGTATGGCTTCTATTCTTTTAAGTGCAGGTTCTAAAGGAAAAAGATGTGCATTAAAAAATAGTGAAATAATGATACATCAACCTCTTGCCTCTTTAGAAGGACAAGCAAGTGATATTGAAATAAACGCTAAAAGAATATGCAAACAAAAGAAAAAACTTTCACTTATTTTAAGTGAAAATTCTAAACAATCATTAGAAAAAATCATTCATGATTGTGATCGTGATTACTACTTAGATCCATTAGAAGCTTTAGAATATGGTCTTATTGATGAAATCATTTAGATTTAGGGGATTTAACATCCCTTTTTCTACATAAAAAAATACAAATTCCACTTAAAGCACCAAGCATTATAAAATAATTCAACTTTGAACTATCACCTGTTTTAATTGCTTGAATAATTGGTTGATCATACATGATGACTTTTTGTATTTCTCCAGTATCTTTAATCACAAATTCGACTTTTTCACTCTTTTCATAACCATAAGGTGCCATTGTTTCTTCTAAAATATATTTTTTACCAACTTTCAAATGACAAATGCGGTGTTCTTGATCAGTTGAAATCCAAGAATCAAGAACTTCTCCATCTTCATTTTTTACTTGTAAATGAGCTCCAGACAATTCTTTTTTATTTGTTATGTCTTTTTTAGAAATATCCACTTTAATATCTTCATCAACAACTTTTAAAACAATATTCTTTTCTCTTATTTCAAAAATTTGTTCTTTAGCTGTTGCATATCCACAAGGTGTCAATGTTTCTCTTAAAATATATTTTCCCCCACTATTAAGTCCTTGTATTAAGTGGGCTGTCTCATCTCCTTGAATATCTATACAATAATATGTCACATCTTCTCCATCTTTCAACATTAAAAAATAATCATTTGATTTTAATTGGGGAACAACTTTATATTCAATACCTTCTTCATTTTTACCTTGACACATATCCCCTTTTAACAATTTTTTCTTCATAACATCATTAATATCAAAAATATGTTGTCCTGTAATCCATTGATCAATTCTATTTTTTGTTTTTGTAGAAACAACTGTAAGCTGTGCCCCTTTTAACAAATTGCCATCTTCTTTTTGTTTATAAACTTTAACAAAAGTATCAATCATTTCTATTTTTTGATTTTCTTTTTCATAAGAAACTGTAAAAGATATATCATTTACTAAATTAAATCCTAAAGGTGCTAAATCTTCATGTAAAGTATACGTTTTTCCTTCTTCTAACCCACTTACAGGATGTTCATTTCCATCACTATACCATTGATCAACTGTATTTCCTTCCTCATCTATTACTTGTAATAAAGCTCCTTGAATTTCTTCACCACCTAAAGTTACTTTAGAAATTGTTACAACTTTATCTTTCATATTTACTTTTTGAATTTTTCCATCTTCATTGACTTTAAATTCAATTTTCGTTGCTTTTACATATCCTGCTGGACTTGTATCCTCATTTAAATAATAAGTTTTTCCACTTTCTAATCCATCTATTTCATGGGCCTTATTAGATGAAATCCATTCATCAATAACTTTTCCCTCTAAATCCGTAATAGACATTTTAGCACCACTAACTTCTTGATCACCAGTAACATCGGTTTTAGTAAATGTTGTCTTAGTAATTTGATTTGTTTGTTCATGAGAGTTTGTATAAATTGTTGTTGTATGATCTTTTTGTGTAATTTCAAAATCATAAGGTGTAGAATCTAAAACATAACCTTGAGGGCATGAAACTTCAACAACTTGATATTTTCCAAGAGGAATTCCTGTCATTTCTAATTGACCATTTTCATCTACAGAAATAATTCCTTCTTCATTCATTATCCCTTTTGAAACTTGTACACCATTTGAATAAGTAATCATTTGACCATCATTTGTATCAACAATACATTTTCCACTTCCTAAAGTAATTATTTCCCCTTTAGAATATAATTTTTTCAAAGATACTGTATCAACAATATCATTCATTGCTACAACTTTATATTTTGTTTTTTTAATATCTTTATCTGCAAGATCAACAGCTCCTTGACATGCATCTTCAAGTTTCTTTTGAAGTTTTAATGTTCCTGTTGGTCTTAATGTATTTACAACAATTTTCTTTGTTATCTTATCTTTTACAATTGTCACTTGCCATTTAGCAACAACAGGTGCAAAGTGATCTTCACATTCAATCTCAGTAAGTGAATAAGTTCCTACAGGTAAATAATCAATAAATAATTCATAATCTCCATTTTCATCTTTTGTGACTTCAAAAGTTTCATCATATCCTGTATAAGAAGTTGAAATTAATCTAAATTTAGAATTTTTTTGAAATTCAGAAGTATTATCTACCTTAGAAAGGCGTAACGCTCCAAAATCCAACCATTCAACTTCATATTTTAATTTATTTCCATCAGGATCTAAATTCCATGAACCTTCTGTTTGTGTCCCTTCTGCACCATCTTTAATAGCTAATGCAGTAAACATTTCACAACCTTTTCCCGCAATATTTCCTGACTTATAATTTTCTGGACTATTTTTGCATGGTGCTGTTAAATAGAAACTTTCTCCACCATTTACAGTTACCGTTCCCCCTGTTTGCATCGTTCCTTTTGTTACGTTATATAGTGTAACATTATTTTGTAAAGGAACTTGAATGGTAGAATGACTTGTTCCTTCTAATTTAACAGTATTTGTTTTTTGAAGTTTATTTACCTTATCAAATTCAGCCTTAAAAGAGGCTGTAACTCCACCATCTTGACTGGGGCTAAAATAAGCATAACCAATATCAGGTTGATTCATAAGCCAGTTATAGCCCCATAAAATATTATCTCCATAACCACTATTACCATCTGCATTTGGCCATTTAGCATTGAAATCTTTTAAGTTTAACCCCATTAAATCTCCGCCATAAGCATAAGAAAGCCAAATATGGGTAAACAAATAAGCACCATCATCAAAGTTACCATGCTTTTCTCCAAAATCATCAGGAACACAAGAATTTAATTCAACTGTATACATTTCTTTAATTGCTTGATCATAGCCTGGTCCTCCAAATCCATAATAAAGAATTTTTCTTACAGCCTCATTATTTTCAATCACTTGAGCTGGGTATTTTCCAGCTGATGGTGATTTTTTACTTGCTTCTAAACAATAAGCATATTTATTATCATACTTACACATATAAGTGGACCATTTTTTCGCACTACTTATTTTAGAAGACCACCACCATGGATAATCAATTTGTTTAATACGTGTAAATTCATGAGGTGTACTATTATCCCATGCTTCGACATTATTTGCATATTTTTGTGAAAAACACATAGATAAAATAAACACCATAACTGCAAATATTTTCATAACTTTATCAAATATTTTTTTCTGTTTCATTTCATATTCCTCCATCATAAATAATTTCTAATAAAAAAAGACAATCTCTGATTGCCTACGGACCTAAAATCCACTTATAAACACAATTCACTTTTACTCCTCCTTCAATTTTCTAAGAATGATTAATTCCATAATGAAATCTACTATGTCTCCACTCTATTCCTGAAAATTCAATAGCATCTGTACACTTTGTTTGATCAAACTTCTTTTTAGCATCTTCTAAAGAAACATTTGAATCAACATATAATCCACAAAGATAACATTCATACCAATAAACCGTTTGTTGGGGCTTTGTTTGTTGATGATCATTATCTAAATGATCCTTTACATTATTTTTTTCATTTGATTGAGAGATTGTAATGTCCTCATTCGGTTTATTATTTTCACTTTCAATCTTATTCATATTATTTTCTTGATTATTTTGAGAATTAGTTGTTTCTTGTTTATTTTCTATAACATTGACCTTAAATTCTTTTTCTCTTCTATTTTTATAAATATCTTCTACAAATACTTTTACTTGATATTCACCTATTCTATGAATATCGATTTGACTTGTATCTATTTGAATTTCTTTTAATGGTGATAAATCGGTAGCTATGATCAATGATTTAAAATCAATACTTTCTAAATCACTTTCTTTTATAACATCTACATTTTTAGGAAATGCCAGTACAGGTGCTAATGTATCTTTACAAATAATTTGAATCGTTGAAAGCTTATTATTATATTTTATAAAAATCTTATATTTTCCTACTGCTGGATAACTTTTTTGATCTTCATTTTGAAGATTATCTGTTATACTTACATTCTTTTTTAAATAACAAATCTCCTCTTTACTCATTCCTGTTGTATCCACTAAGCCTTTAAAATTAGCATAATAAGTTTGTCCATATTCAATATTGATTTTTTTCTTTTTTAGTACCAGTGTTGGTGGTGTATCTTTAGTTATAAAAAAAAGCATACCAATAAGCATGCCTAATAAAGTAATCAATACAGTTAATTTTTTACACTCTTTAAAATATTTATAAATCATGATCTTCACCTCATCGAAAATAAAAAACCGCCTAAGCGGTTTATAAGATTAGTTAATTTTTTGAATAATATAACCATTTTCTTTAAATTTATCAGCAATCGCTTGAATATGAGCTTCACCATTTGTTTCACAAGTCACTCTTAATTCTACTTCAGAGAAACGAGCAAAGTTTTTAAATTGGTTATGTTCAACTCCAATAACATTTGCATTACATTCATTAAGTAAATGAGAAACAACTTCTAATTGTCCTGGAATATCTTGTAATTGTACAGAGAATGTTAAAATTCTTCCTCTTGAAATAAGTCCCTTATTGATCATCGAAGAAATTGTCATAACATCCATATTTCCACCTGAAATAAGTGAAACAACTTTTTTACGTTTACAATGTAATTTCTTTAAAGCTGCTAATGATAAAATACCTGATCCTTCAGCAATTAATTTATGTTTTTCAACAAGTAATAAGAAGGCTTCCATCAATTCATAATCACTTACAGTTACGATTTCATCAACATATTTTTTAATATATTCAAATGGAGTTTCTCCAATTTGTTTAACTGCTGTACCATCAGCGATTGTACTTACTTCACTTAATTTAACAAGTTGATCATCTTCAACTGCGGCAAGGGCACTCGCTGCACCTTCTGGTTCAACACCAACGATTTTAACAGATGGATTGATTTGCTTTGCTGCACAAGCAATACCTGAAATTAATCCACCACCACCAATTGGTACTAAAATATAATCAACATCTGGAAGTTCTTCCATAATTTCTAAAGCAATTGTTCCTTGCCCTTCCATAACATCTTCATCATCAAAAGGATGAACAAAAGTGTATCCTTCACTTTTTTGTAATTCTACAGCTTTTTCATAAGCTTCATCATAAGCTTCACCATATAACACAACATCCGCTCCATGTGCTTTTGTAGCATTAACTTTAATTAATGGTGTATGTGCTGGCATACAAATTGTTGCTTTGACCCCTAATTTTTTTGCTGCATAAGCAACACCTTGTGCATGATTTCCAGCTGAAGAAGCAATTAACCCTCTTTTCTTTGCTTCATCATCTAATTTCATAATTTTATTGTAAGCCCCTCTAATTTTGAAAGCTCCTGTTTTTTGTAAGTTTTCAGGTTTGATGTAGACATCATTTCCACATTCTTCAGAAAAGGCATCACTATGTATTAAATGAGTTGGTAAGATAACTTCATCAACTCTTTTTTTAGCCGCTTTAAAATCTTCTAATTTTAACATTTAAATTCCCTCCGTTTAAGTATTCATAATTATATCACTATTCTTCGATAAAACAATTATTTTGTTTTAATTTGATTTGTACTTTCATCATAAAAATATTCGTTTTCATCTAATCTTTTCATAAACTCAGTTTCATCCAAATCATAAACAGAAAGAACATGTGATAATTGCATATCATCATCTCTTAATTTCATATTAATCATACTTACTAACATGTGTATATCTTTTGGCATTTTTAAACTCCTTTATTTATATTTTTCTAGACATTAACATTATACATGATTTTTTTATGTTTTTTGTCTCAAATTTGTCTCAAAAGTTATTCACATTTATTGTATAAAATTAAATATTTTTTATCATATTAATTAATTCTTATTGATTTTTTATAAATCCTATACTATACTGTAAACAAGTTAAAAGCAAAGACAAGGATAGTAGTATTTTTACGAAGCAACAGCGAGCTAGTAGAAGGTGAAAGACTAGCAGTGAACGAAAATATGAAGAACACCTTCGAGCTGTCTACCGAAAGCAATGCAAGTAGGCTAGAACGTCTCTAGTTATGTTACAACTAGCGGGTATCGAGTACTCTTTGAAGTATTTTCCGTACCATGTATATCTTTGGATTTATATGTTACACGATACTCGCACACTATGTGCGTTTTTTAATTATAAGGGGGATATTAAAATGTGTGGTTTTTTAGTCGTTGGAAGTGAAGAATTTGAATTACAGGTTTTCCAAAAAGCTTTAGATAAAGCAGCGTATCGTGGGCCTGATTATCAACATGTCTCAATTGATCATGGAATAACATGGGGATTTAACCGTTTATCAATTATGGATTTATCAACAAATGGAAATCAACCTTTTGTTTATAAAGATTATACACTTGTATGTAATGGTGAAATATATAACTATCCAGCATTAAAAACAAAATTAGAAAGTAGCTATACTTTTAAATCTGGTAGTGATTGTGAAGTTTTGATTCCATTATATGAACAATATGGACTTGAAATTTTATGTAAATATTTAGATGCTGAATTTGCTCTTGTTTTATACGATAACAAAACAAAACAGTTAATGGCAGCAAGAGACCCAATGGGAATTAGACCTATGTTTTATGGTTATAGTAAAAAAGAACATCAAATATGTTTTGCTTCCGAAGCCAAAGCTTTATTTGATTTATGTGATGATATTATGCCTTTTCCACCAGGACATTATTATTTAGATGGTCAATTTGTTTGTTATAATGATTTAAGTGATCCTAAAACAATCGTTGATGATGATTTAGAAACAATTGCTGGAAAATTAAAAACAAAACTTGAAAAAGCCGTAGAAAAAAGATTTATGTCTGATGTTCCAATTGGATATTTATTAAGCGGTGGATTAGATTCTTCTTTAGTATGCGCCATTGGTCAAAAATTATCAGATAAACCTATTCGTACTTTCGCTATCGGTATGGAAAGTGATCCTATTGATTTAAAATATGCTAAACAAGTTGCTGATTATTTAGGAACAGAACATACAGAAGTTATTATGAATAAAGAAGATCTCTATCAACATCTAAAAGAAGTCATCTATCATCTCGAAACTTTCGATATTACAACAATTCGTGCGAGTATGGCCATGTATATTTTATGTAAATATATTCACCAAAATACCGATATTAAAGTTATTATGACTGGTGAAGTTTCAGATGAATTATTTGGTTATAAATATACTGATTTTGCACCTAACGCTAAAGCTTTCCAAGAAGAAGCAAGTAAAAGAATCAAAGAACTTTATATGTATGATGTCTTAAGAGCCGATCGTTGTATTTCTGCACATGCTCTTGAAGGACGTGTTCCTTTTGCTGATCTTGATTTTGTTGATTATTCTGTGTCTATTGATCCTGCTAAAAAAATGAATGTTTATAATAAAGGAAAATATTTGTTAAGACATGCTTTTGAAGGAACTGATTATTTACCACACGATATTTTATTTAGAGAAAAAGCAGCTTTTTCTGATGCTGTTGGTCATTCAATGGTAGATTATTTAAAAGAATTAGCTGAAGATAAATACAGTGATGAAGATGTTTTAAATGCTAAAGATAAATATTCATATTGTACACCTTTCACCAAAGAATCATTAATGTATAGAGATATTTTTGAATCATTCTTCCCACAACAAGGAAAATGGATCAAAGATTTCTGGATGCCAAATAAAGAATGGGAAAACTGTGATGTTGATGATCCAAGTGCTCGTGTGCTTAAAAACTATGGAAATTCTGGAAAATAAAAACAAAGCAATGCTAGATCTTTATTCTAGTATTGCTTTTTCTTCGTTTATTTTATTTTCAATAAATATCTTTTCTAATTCTCTTAAAAAGAATTGTGTTGTCCTATAATTCCTTTTTTTAGGTCCTTTTACATGCTTATGTTGTTTTCTAGAAAGATGTCCTAAATAACGAGAAGTCAACAAATTATTAATATTATCTTCTGTAATTCTTTTCCCCGATACATGAAGTATCGTTACATTTTTAAGCAAAGCTAAACTTGCAAGTCCATAATCTTGACTAATCATTAGATCACCTTCTTGTAAATAAGAAAGAATCATTTGATCAACACTATCTTTTCCTACTTCACACATAATTATTTGAATTCTTTCATCTTCAATAACATGTGCAAAATCAATAAACAATAAAACTTCTACTCCATAATGTAAAGCAAGTTCAATAACTTTTTGACGATCTGGACAAGCATCTCCATCAATTAATAAACGCACAAGCCACTTCCAATAAGCACTAGCATAGCAATAACACCACCAATAAAACCACCTAAATGCCCTGTTTTAGAAATATTTTTATCTGCCAACGTAAAAACAACATTAATAGCAATGACAGGAATAAATTGTTTTAAAATCATTAAAAATGGTCCTTGAAAAACAACACCTAAAGTCACAATAGCTCCCAAAAAACCATAAAAAATACCGCTTGCACCTAAAGTAATCGTATTTTGATAACGTCCCTCTTTTTTAGATGTCATATAAGTAATAAGATAAGAAAAAATTCCAGAAATTAATACTAGATACAAATATTCTAAACTTCCCAAAAAAGGTTCAAAGAAAGTTCCACCCAAATAATAAAGTGCATAACAATTCATAAAAATATGAACTAAATCAACATGAACAAAATTAGCTGTTAAAAAGCGCCAATACTCTTGTTTATATTCTATTTTAGGAGGATAAAAAGCTCCATATTTAATAGCTAACACTGATTTTTCATCTGAATGATCTATAAAATTAATAATGACATAAATGGCTACGGATATCACAATCATCGCTAAAGTTACACTCATTTTTTCTTCTCACTTTCATTTTTAATCACTTCTACTTTTCTTGTTCTTTGAATATTATTACCCTGACTATTTGTAATTGAGTAAATAACTTCATAGGTTCCTACTTCTTCAGTATTGACTGTATTTTTCAAAATCTTAATTTGATGTGTAATATCATTTCCATTACCATCACTAGCTTTAACACCTTCCATAATATCAAAATGTGTTCCTTGAACAATTTCAACATCATCAATACCTTCAAGCGTTGGATGATTTCCTAAGCTTCCCACAACAATCTTAGCTCTTAATTTAGCCGCTTGATTTCCCACTACATCTTCTACAAGAATATTAACTATATAAGAACCTTTTTTTGTGAATTTAAGAGTTGTATTTTTTGTTCCATCATCCTCTAAAAAATAAGCAATAACTTTTGATTGATCATCTACTTTATCGATCAAATTCAAAGCACTAATTTCTTCATTTAAATTCACATTAAAAACAACTTGTTTTAAAGTTACAACTGGTTTTGTTGTATCTTGAATTTTAATGTAAAATGGAAATTCTACTCCCGCATAAGAAGCCGATACTTTATAAACACCTATCTCATTTTTTAAATTAGAAAAATTTAATTGTACCTCATTAATAACATTTGCATTAGCATTGACATAATCTGCCGGATTATTAGAAATTGGTGTTCCATATTCATAAACAAAAGTATCTCTTTTTAAAGTAACGGGTGTTATTCTAAAAGCAAAAATCGTAAGAAGAGTACTTACAACAACAAAGAATGTTAAAACAATACCAATTATTTTCTTCTTCATTGTTATCACCTCTTTCTAACCTATTATACCATCTCATTATGTCTTTTTTGTGAAAAGTACCGTACTTTTGACAATATATTATGCCTTCATTTCAAAAAAAGCAACATAAATCAAACTCTATGTAAAAAAAACATAAAAAAAGGATAAGAGTAATTTCCTATCCTAATCTTTTTAATACTTTTTCTTTACCTAATAATTCCATAGAAGCTGCTAAATCAGGACCATGCATAATACCAGTTGTCGCAATACGTAAAGGCATGTATAACATTTTTCCTCTTGCTTTTGCTTCTTTTTGTGTCGCTTTAATACAAGCAAAAATTTGATCTTGTTTAAAATCTTCTTCAGCTAATTCTGCAACTTTAGATTTAAATACAGCTAAAGTATTTGGAATAGCTTCATCTTTCATAAATTCAATAGCTTCTTCTTCTAAATGAATTTCATCTTCAAAGAATAATTTAACTTGTTCAACGATTTCTTCACCACAAGAAATATGATCTCTATGCACTTCTACTAATTTTTCAATCCATGCTTCACTTTTATTGCTTAAATCATAAGCTTCTTTTAAGAATGGTAAACATAATTCTGTTAATTGTTTTGTATCTAATTTTTTAATGTATTGGCTATTGATCCATTTTAATTTATTCATATCAAAAATAGCCCCAGATTTAGAAATACGTTTAACATCAAACGCTTTAATTAATTCATCTAATGAGAAGATTTCTTGTTCACCTTCAGGTGACCATCCAAGTAAAGCAATATAATTTAAGATTGCTTCATTTAAGAAACCTTTATTAATTAAATCTTGATAAGATGCATCCCCATTACGTTTTGATAATTTATGTTTTTCATCTTTCATAACAGGTGGACAATGAATATATGATGGTACATCCCATCCAAATGCTTGATAAATTAAATTATATTTAGGTGTTGAAGATAAATATTCATTTCCTCTTACAACATGTGTGATGTTCATTAAATGATCATCTACGATATTCGCAAAGTTATATGTAGGATAACCATCACTTTTTAATAAAACACCTTCAGCAAGTCCCGCATTTTCTACTTCAATATGTCCATAAACTTCATCTTCAAAAGAAGTAATTCCAGTACTTGGAATTGTTTGTCTAACAACATATTTTTCACCATTAGCGATTCTTTGTTTTGCTTCTTCTAAAGAAAGATGTTTACAAGGATCAATATATCCTAATTCTTCATTATCAGATTCTTCTTTTGCTTTATTGATTGTTTCTTCATCACAGAAACAATAATGAGCTCCCCCTAATTCAACTAATTTATCAGCATATTCTTTATAAATAGCTAATCTTTCAGATTGAACATAAGGTCCAACTTCTCCTGGTTTATTAGGTCCTTCATCATAACCTAATCCTGTTTGATCCATAACTTTATAGATCATATCAACAGCACCTTCAACTTCTCTTTCTTGATCAGTATCTTCAATTCTTAAAATAAAATCTCCATGATCATGTTTAGCAATTAAATATTCATATAATGCTGTTCTTAAGTTACCGATATGCATATATCCAGTTGGACTAGGTGCAAATCTTGTTCTTACTTTTGCCATTTCTATACTCCTTTTTTCCTTAATAATACAACCGCTTGAGCTACCATTCCTTCTTGTCTGCCGACAAAACCAAGTTTTTCTCCACGTGTTGCTTTAATGTTAATTTGGCTGATGTCACAATGTAATTTACTTGCGACATTTTCTCTCATTTTTTGAATATGTGGAGCCATCTTAGGTGCTTCACACATAATAATACTATCAAGGTTATTGATTTCATAACCTTCTTTATCCATCAGTTGATAACAATGTTCCAATAAAACCATTGAAGAAATTCCTTTATATTGAGGATTCGTATCTGGAAAATGTTTTCCAATATCACCAAGACCTAATGCCCCAATAATACTTTCAATAATGGCATGTAATAAAACATCTGCATCGCTATGTCCTAATAAACCTTTATCATGGTCAATTTTTACACCACCAATATATAAATCTCTTCCTTCTACTAATTGATGAATATCAATCGATTGTCCTATTCTAAACATGTTATCACCTTCCGCAAACATTCTAGCACATATTTTCTAATTTATGAAGTATTGGATGTTTTATAATCAAGGAAAATATGGTAAACTAAAACATATAAAAATTATGGGAGGACTTCCTATGGATAAAGAAGAAGTAGTAAGTAAAAATTTTATTGAAAAAATTATAGATCAAGATTTAGCGGAAGGAAAATATACAAAAATTGCGACACGTTTTCCTCCTGAACCAAATGGTTATTTACACATTGGTCATGCTAAATCAATCTTATTAAATTATGGATTAGCTAAAAAATATAATGGAACATTCAATTTACGTTTCGATGATACAAATCCAATGAAAGAAAAAACAGAATTCGTCGAAAGTATTGTTTCAGATGTAGAATGGTTAGGTGCTAAATATGATGGTGATATCAAATTTGCTTCAAACTATTTTGATCAAATGTATGAAGCTGCTGTTCTTTTAATCAAAAAAGGAAAAGCTTATGTTTGTGATTTAAGTCCTGAACAAATTAGAGAATACCGTGGTACTTTAACAGAACCTGGTAAAGATTCTCCATATCGTAATCGTTCAATCGAAGAAAACTTAGATTTATTCGAAAGAATGAAAAATGGTGAATTTGAAGATGGATCAAAAGTATTAAGAGCTAAAATTGATATGGCTTCATCAAATATCAATATGCGTGATCCTATTATTTATCGTGTTGCCAGAATGACACACCATAATACAGGAGATAAATGGTGTATTTATCCAATGTATGACTTTGCGCATCCAATTGAAGATGCCATTGAAGGAATTACTCATTCAATTTGTACTCTTGAATTTGAAGATCATCGTCCTTTATATGATTGGGTCGTTCAAGAAATTGGTTATGAACATCCACCAAAACAAATTGAATTTGCAAAACTTTATCTAACAAACGTTATTACAGGAAAACGTTATATTAAACGTTTAGTAGATGAAGGTATTGTTGATGGTTGGGATGATCCTCGACTAGTCACAATCGCTGCTTTAAGACGTAGAGGATTTACACCTGAATCAATTAAATCTTTTATGGAATTAGTCGGTGTTACAAAAAGTAACTCATCAAATGATTATGCGATGTTAGAATATTGTATTCGTAATGATTTAAAACCTAAAGCACCTCGTGTGATGGCTGTTTTAGATCCTATTAAATTAGTAATTGATAACTATCCCGAAGGACAAGTTGAATATTTAGATGCGATGGTCAACATGGAAAATCCTGATTTAGGTTATGAAAAAGTACCATTTGAAAGAGAATTATGGATTGATCGTGATGACTTTATGGAAGAACCACCTAAAAAATATTTTAGATTGTTCCCAGGAAATGAAGTTCGTTTAATGAATGCTTATTTCGTTAAATGTGTTGATTTTGAAAAAGATGAAAATGGAAAAGTAACTGTTGTTCATTGTACTTATGATCCTATTACTAAAAACGGTACAGGATTTACGGGTAGAAAAGTAAAAGGTACAATTCATTGGGTTCCTGTTCATCATTGTAAGAAAGTAACAGCACGTTTATATGAAAACTTAGTTGATGAAGAAAAAGGTGTTTATAATGAAGATGGATCTTTAAATTTAAATCCTAATTCATTAACTGTTATTGAAGATTGTTATGTTGAACCAGCTATTGAAAAATATAAACCTGGTGATTCATTCCAATTTGTAAGAAATGGATATTTCTGTATTGATACCAAAGATTCTACAGATGATCATTTTGTATTTAATAGAGTCGTTTCATTAAAGAGCTCATTTAAATTACCTAAGAAATAAAAATTTGGAGATTGCCTCGACAATCTCCTTTTTTGTATAAGAAAACAATATCTTTCGATATTGCTTTTTTATTTATTATATTTACGATCATGTGCTGCTGAAATTAACCCTTGGAATAATGGTTGTGCACGGTTTGGTCTTGAAGTAAATTCCGGATGGAATTGACATCCTACATAGTAAGGATGATCTTCAATTTCAACAATTTCCACAAGATTTCTTTCTGGATTAAATCCTGCAACTTTTAAACCATTTTCAACTAAAACGTCTTTATAATTATTATTAAATTCATATCTATGACGATGTCTTTCTTTAATTAATTCTTTTCCATAAAGACGCGCTGCATGTGTACCTGAATTTAATTGACATTCATAATCACCTAATCTTTGTGTACCACCCATATCTTCTAAAGATTGATCTGACATTAAGTTGATGACTGGATTCTTACATAATTCATCAAATTCTAATGAATTAGCATCTTTAATACCACAAACATTTCTAGCATATTCAATGGTAATTAATTGCATACCTAAACAAATACCTAAAAGTGGAACTTTATTAGTACGTGCATATTCAATAGCATCAATCATACCAGCAATACCACGATCACCAAATCCACCTGGAACGATAATTCCATCAGCATCTTTTAATCTTTCTGCTACATTTTCTTTATTTAATTCTTCTGAATTAATAAAATCAATATTAACAACACTATTTACATAATATCCTGCATGTCTTAAAGCTTCATTAACTGATAAATAAGCATCAGGTAATTGAACATATTTTCCAACTAAAGCAATATTTAATTCTTGATTTAAGTTTTTAACACGATTAACTAATGCATCCCATTCTTCCATATGTGCTGCTGGTGCATTGATTTGTAAATGTTGTAATACTAAATCATCCATTTTTTGATCTAATAACATACGTGGTAATTCATATAAATTTTCTACATCGTAGTTAGAAATAACATTTTGTGTTGGTACATTACAGAATAATGAAATTTTGTCTTTTAATTCTTTTTCAATATGATGTTCACTACGACAAACAATAAAGTCTGGTTGAATACCTAAACCTCTTAATTCTTTAACACTATGTTGTGTTGGTTTTGTTTTTACTTCATGACTTGCTCCAATGTATGGAAGTAAAGTTGTATGAATATAAACAGTATTTTCATATCCTAAATCTAATCTTACTTGGCGGATAGCTTCAATGAAAGGTAAACTTTCGATATCTCCTGTTGTTCCACCAATTTCAGTAATGACGATATCTGCTTTAGAACTACGTGCCGCTGCATAAATTCTTTCTTTAATTTCATTTGTAATATGAGGAACAACTTGTACAGTAGCTCCTAAATAATCTCCACGTCTTTCTTTTGAAATAACGTTACTATAAATTCTACCTGTTGTAATTGATGAGTTTTTATTTAATTGTTCATCAATAAATCTTTCATAATGTCCTAAGTCTAAGTCTGTTTCTGCCCCATCTGCAGTAACAAATACTTCCCCATGTTGATAAGGTGACATTGTTCCTGGATCAACGTTAATATATGGATCTAATTTTTGCATGAAGACTTTTTGTCCTCTTTGTTTTAAAATTCTTCCTAAAGATGCAGCTGTTAACCCTTTACCAAGACCAGACACAACTCCACCTGTTACAAATATGTATTTAGCCATTTTCTATCCTCCTCTAGTATCTATAAAAATAAAAAGTGCCTTCCTATGGAAGACACTGTATTGCCCTTTCTTATTCTAACAGTATTAAATATTTATTGCAATAATAAATTAATTATTTTTGCACAAAAAAAAAGGAACACGCGTTCCTCCTTTGCGTATAAGTGAATTTTTGGGAGAGGGGTCACTTATACTTGTTTATTATATTGTCTTCATCTGACATGATTAATATAACAATTCTATATGAATTCATTATGAACTTTCTCTTAAGAGAAATTCTTACTCATAAAACTGCGTTTCATAATTTGCTAATTGTGCATATAGTTCAAATTCTTCTTTTTGTTGTTCATAATAAAATGTGAATAAATTCCGTTACAAAAAATATAAAAAAGAAAAGGTAGGACATGCCTACCTTAACTATTATTTATCAAATTTATTTTTGTAATCGTAAATTTTACGTAAGATATCTTCCATATCTTTAACCATAGGCATTCTAGGGTTAGCTGGTGTACATTGATCTTCGTAAGCATTCATAGCAATTCTATGAACTGATTCTTCCCAAGCTTCTCTTGAGATACCTTGAGATTCTACGTTAGATGCAACACCTACTTTGTGACATAATTCTTCACAAGCATCAGCGAACATTTCAACACCTTCAGCTGGAGTTTTAGGATTTAATCCAATTAATTGAGCTAATTCCATGAATTTAACATCAGCTTTATAGTTTTCAATTTTTGGCCAGATATTTAATTTAGTTGGAATAGTTCCGTTATATCTAATTACGTGTGGTAATAAGATACCATTTGTTCTACCATGAGGAATATGCCATTCTCCACCAATCTTATGAGCTAATGAGTGGTTCATTCCTAAGAATGCATTTGCGAATGCCATACCTGCGATAGTTGCAGCATTATGCATTTTTTCTCTAGCAATTGGAGTACCTTTCTTAACTGATTCTTCTAAGTATTCAAATACTAATTTAACAGCTTGTTTAGCCCATCCATCAGTAAAGTCAGATGCTAAGATTGAAACATAAGCTTCAACCGCATGAGTTAATACGTCGATACCTGTATCAGCAGCGATTGCTCCTGGTAATGACATTACGAATTCAGGGTCAACGATAGCGATAGTTGGTGTTAAAGCATAGTCAGTTAATGGATATTTTTTGTTTTCTTTCTTATCAGTGATAACTGCGAAAGGAGTAACTTCTGATCCAGTTCCTGATGTAGTTGGGATACAGATCATTTTTGCTTTTTTACCTAATTCAGGGAATTTGAAAGCACGTTTTCTGATATCCATGAATTTTTGTTTGATATCATCAAAGTTAACTTCTGGGTTTTCATACATTAACCACATAACTTTAGCAGCATCCATTGATGATCCCCCACCTAAAGCAATGATACAATCAGGTTCGAATTTTCTCATTAATTCTACCCCTTCTCTTACAGTATCAATACTTGGATCTGGTTCAACATCAAAGAATAATTCGATATCTACATGATTACGTCTTCTTCTAATAACGTCTTCGATTTTTTCAACATAACCAAGATTTACCATACTTCTATCAGTAACGATCATGGCTTTTTCCATATGTTTCATATCTCTTAAGTATCTAATTGAATTCTTTTCAAAGTATACTTTTGGAGGAAGTTTAACCCATTGCATATTGTTATTACGTCTCCCTATTCTCTTAATATTGATTAAGTTAACAGCACTTACGTTGTTAGATACTGAGTTATGTCCGTAAGAACCACAACCTAATGTTAATGATGGAATGAATGCATTATATACTGATCCAATACCACCGAATGTTGATGGAGCGTTTTCAATGATACGGATTGCTTTACATGCATGTCCGAATTTTTTAGAAATTTCATGATCTTCTGTATGAATTGCAGCAGAGTGACCTAAACCGTTAAATTCAACCATTGCAGCTGCTTTAGCGATACCATCATCAGTGCTTTTAGCTTTTAAGATAGCTAATACTGGAGATAATTTTTCTCTAGTTAATGGTTCATTTGGTCCTACTTCTTTACATTCAGCACAGATAATTTGTGTTTCAGCAGGCACTTTGAATCCAGCTTGTTCAGCAATCCATTCAGCAGGTTTACCTACAACATTTGGATTTAATTTAGCTTGAGCAACATTGTCTGAATAAGCTTCTGCACCAAACATGAATTTTTCAAGTTTAGCTTTTTCTTCTTTATTTACAAAGTAAACATGGAATCTTTTAATTTCTTTCATGAAATCACTGTAGATTTCTTGGTCAACGATTGCTGCTTGTTCAGAAGCACAAATCATACCATTGTCGAAAGATTTTGATAATACGATATCATTTACAGCTCTTGGTAATACACATGTTTTTTCAACATATGCAGGTACGTTACCAGCACCTACACCTAAAGCAGGTTTTCCACATGAATATGCAGCTTTAACCATTGCGTTACCACCAGTTGCTAAGATAGTTGCAACACCTGGGTGATTCATTAATGCATTAGTAGCATACATAGATTTAATTGATAACCATTGGATACAGTTTTCTGGTGCACCAGCAGCAATAGCAGCATCTCTAATTACGATAGCAGCTTGTTTTGAACTTTCATGAGCGCTTGGGTGGAACGAGAAAATGATTGGGTTTCTTGTTTTTAAAGCGATTAATGATTTGAAAATTACTGTTGAAGTTGGGTTAGTTGTTGGAACGATACCACAAACAACACCTACTGGTTCAGCAATTTCAGTAATACCAGTTAATGGATCTTCATTGATGATCCCTACTGTTTTTAAATGACGTAAATTGTTAGTAACATATTCACATGCAAATAAGTTTTTAACAGCTTTATCTTCAAATACTCCACGTCCTGTTTCGTTAACTGCAGCTTCAGCTAAAATACCATGATGGTCTAGTCCAGCTACAGAACATTTAGCGACGATGTAGTCTACTTGTTCTTGTGTAAAATCTTCAAATTCTTCTAAAGCTTTTAAAGCTTTGTTTACAAGGTCATCAACATGAGCGTCAGTTTCTGCTTCAGTTGGGACAGCTTGTTGTACGGGTTTTTTTTCTGCCATTTTATTTCCTCCATAACTATTGTGAAATTTTTCATTTGTACACAACCATCTTACATGAAAAACATACAAAAAACAAGCATTATCGCTTGTTTGATGTGAAAAAATAACGTAAGCGATTACATTTTTAATTTCTTAAAATTTTTATTTGCAATAACAATATTGACACCTTTTTCCTTAAAATAAGCATATCTAAAACGGTTCTTTACACCCCATGTATTGATGTCTAATCCAGCTTTTAAAAAGAGTGCAATTTCATCTTCATCTAGAAAATCTTCACGTGCATGTACATGAAATTTTTGTGTTAAACATAATTGTTTATTTTTTTCATAATCATCTTCAAAAAGATAACCTAAATATAAAGATGAATCAATTGCTCTTAATTTATAAAGAGAATCAACATAAAAACTTGAAAATAAAACTTGATCTAGCATCCCCATTTCTTTGATCATTTGATAGCTTTCTAGTTCTATTCCTGGATATTGAATTTTATTTGTTTTAATTTCTAAGTTGATCTTTACATTTTTTCCTTTACATAATTCCAATAATTCTTTCAACAAAGGAATTCTTTGAGGATTTTCTTTTGTTCCAAAATTATATGCACAAAGCTCTTCATAAGTCATATCTTTAATATAACCTTTTCCATCACTTGTTCGATTGATTTTTTCATCATGACATAAAACAAGAACACCATCTTTTGTTTTATGCACATCTGTTTCAATACCATCAAATCCACTTTCAATAGCTTTTGAAAAAGCTAACATTGTATTTTCAGAATATTGATCACTATAACCTCTATGTCCTAACAACAACATAGTCTCACCTCCAAAGCCTATTTTACTCTTTTTATTGTTAAGAATACACCAAAAAAATGTAATTTAAAAAGCAGACTTTTATAAAGAGTCTACTTTTCATGTACTATTTTAAAAGAATCTAAATAATAAAGTTCAAGATCTTTATTACATTCTAACATACTACATTCACTAAATATTCTTGTTTTGACACTCCCCATGTCTAAAGACAGAGGATTCTTGCTACCTGCCAACATTGTTGGCTGACCAGTTCATTTCTGATAGGTCGCAGTGCAAGTTAGGGGTATGCCATTACCCTTCCTAGAGCAGAACCTATAGTTCTCTAGGCAGTATATCTGTTACCAATATACTCAGTTGAGTTGCATATATTTATGGCTCCTAGCAGATCCCTGTGTGTTTGATATCCACATCTGCATATATAATTCCTGTCTTTTGCATGTTGGATTCTTCCACATATCGGACAGATCTGACTTGTATATGCTGGATCTACATACTCAACTTTTATGCCTGCCAGTTTTGCTTTGTATTCTATAAATGTAGCTAGTCTATAGAACGACCATGTATGCAGGCTATGATTGTTTTTTCGACTTGTTCTTGTCGTAGAGCATATGTTTTGAAGTCGCTCTAATTTGATTACTGATACGTCATGAGTTTTTGCTATATTTACGATTTCACGACTTAGCTTATGATCTATATCTTTCATTGTTAATTTTTTTCTTTCATATAATCACCTTTGTCATTATAACAAAAAAGTTCACTTTAAATAAAGTCACGTTCCTTCAACCATGTTGTAATTCCATCATCATTGACATCTGGACATATTTCATCAGCCACAAATTTTGCTTCAGGAACCGCATTATCCATTGCAACACCTGTTCCAACAGTTTCTAACATTTCTAAATCATTGCGTCCATCTCCAAAAGCAATCGTATCTTTGATATCTTTATGAAGTGCTTCTACTAATTTTTGGATTCCTACAGCTTTAGAAACACCTTTTAATGTTAAATCAAACGAACATCCTGTTTGATGTCTTTGAATATCAAAATATGGAGATAATGTTTCAACTAAAAGAGGAATATCTTCTTTTGAATTGACAACGATCATTCCAATATATGTTTCAATTTCTTGTGGATCAAAATCATCAATAATTGTTTCATCTTTCATTCCCCATACTCTAGCAAATTCTTTATGTTGTGGGTCATTTTTGTCTAAGACATAAATATAATCGCTACTTTCAAAATAGAAACTAAAATGGTGTTCTTTAGATAATTTAATTGTTTCTTCTATTGCTTTTGCTGGAACAACAGCTTTATAAATAGCATCTCCTTTATATTCTACATAGCCCCCATTACAAGTGACATATCCACTAAAAGGATAATCCATAACACCTTCTGTAATAAAGCATTTGCATCTACCTGTAGCTAGAAATACATCATGACCTTTTTGTTTTAACTGATCAAAGGAATTTCTATTTATTGTTGATATACCATAAAGCCCTTTATTACAATCTATCAATGTACCATCTATATCAAAGAAAAATAATTTAGACATCTTTACCTCCATAATATAAAAGACAAATGTGAATACATTTGTCTAGAATGTTTTTTCTAATGCTACTAAATCAATTTCCATAGGTGTTTGATTACCTAAGAAATCAATAAGTACTTTAGCCGTTTCTTTTTCAAAATCAATCGATTCAACAGTTCCACTTTTACCAGCAAATGGACCTGAAATAACATTTACTTCATCTCCAACAGCATAATCAATTTCGATTGCTGAAGTACTAATACCCATATTCTTTAAGATTGGATCTAATTCATGTTTTTGAAGTGGGAAAGGTTTTGCTCCTCCACCAGAAGAACCAATGAATCCTGAAACCCCTGAAGTATTACGTACAACATACCAAGCTTCATCTGTCATAACCATTTCTACAAGAACATATCCAGGAAACATATTTGTTACTTTGTTGATTTTTTTACCATCTTTAATAACTGTTTCTACATGTTCTGGAATAATAATATTATATAAGCAATCTTGTAATCCCATTGATTCAATACGTTTTTCTAAGTTTTCTTTTACTTTATTTTCATGACCATTGTATGTACAAACAACATACCATTGTCTTCCTTCATCATTCATTCCTGCCATAATTAATTCATCCCCAATGCTTTCAATATAAATGCAATAACGGCATCTCCACCAAAGAAGAATAACCCCATTACAAAAGTAAACACTAATACAGTTAAAGAATTATTAAATAATTCTTTTTTTGTTAACCAATGAACATTTTTAATTTCAGCTCTGATTCCTTTTAAATTGAACCACTCTTTAAATTTTAATTCACGTTCTACTTCTTCAACGACTTCTGTTTCCGCCTTTTTACCAAACACGACATAGCCTCCTTATTTTGTTTCTTTATGTAACGTATGCTTTCCACAACGTTTACAATATTTATTTAATTCTAATCTTTTTACATTTAATCGTTTATTTTTAGTCATTGTATAGTTTCTCGATAAACATTCACTACACACTAAAATGATTTTTTCTTTCATCTTATCAACTCATTTCTATGCCACTATAATTTAGCATAAAAGCTAGCTATAGTCAATCTTATTTAGATTTGTCCATCTTTTTTTGTAAGCGATATTTCGCATTATAGACACAACGAATATCAATATTCAACAATTCAGCAATTTCTTTACTCTTATATCCTTTCATAAAACAATCAAATATTTTTCTTTCAAGTGAAGAGCTTGCTTTTTCTATTTTATTTAAATAATAACTTTTGTTTTCATTTAACCGTAATTGATATTCCGGTCTATTATAACTCTTTTGATCTGCAATAATATTTTCAATACGCATATTACTTCCATAGATTTCTTGATCTAAAGAAATCGTAGAAATTTTATTACCTCTATTAAGTATCCTTTTTTGTAATTTTAATACATCATTAATCGCATATGAAAAATATGTATTTATAGAAGCATTCTTATCATAGCGATAGCGATCAAAAATTCCAATCAAAACAAGTAACGCCTCTTGACTATAATCTTCTGCAGAAGTTAATGCTGTTTCTCTACAATAACGTTTCACAAAAATTTCAATTTTATTTTTATACTCATCTAACAACAATTTATACGCTATTGAAGAACCTAAATGATATAAATACAATAATTCTTGTTCATTATACGCTATCATAGTTTGTCTCTCCTTTCTTACTATAAAGGATGACGTGAGTTATAGACTTGATATAAAAGAACAGATGCAGCTACTGATGCATTTAATGAATTCACATGTCCTACCATTGGTAAAACAACATTAATATCACAACTTTTCTTTACCAATCTTGACATTCCAAATCCCTCTGAACCAATAACTAATACTGTAGGCATATTGTAATCAACACTTCTATAATCTTGACTATTTTCTAATTCACAACCAACGACCCAAAATGCCTTCTTTTTTAAATCTTCTAATGTTCTTGTTAAATTTGTTACCTGTGCTACTTTTACATGATGAATAGCTCCTGTTGAAACTTTCGCAACCGTTCCATTCAATCCAACACTTCTATTTTTTCCAATAATAACACCATCAACACCAACAGCATCACATGTTCTCAAAATAGCACCTAGATTATGAGGATCCTCCAAACCATCTAACATAAGTAATAGAGGTTGTTTATTTTCAGGAATATCTTTTAAAATTTCATCAATTGTATAATAGCGATAATTTTCAATATAGGCCATCACTCCTTGATGAACAACCTTTCCTACCTTCTTATCAAATTCTTTCTTATCAACAAATTCTAATGGAATTTGATTTCTTTTACAAATATCAAAAATTTTAGGATCCTTATGCCCATTTAACATATAAATCTTATAAACACTTGCACCCTTTAACGCCTCCATGATAGGGTTCTTTCCATATATATATTGTTTCATATTTTTCTCCATTTTTCGTCTCAAATTTGTCTCAAATTTGTCTCATTTACATATCTTTTGAATTCATCAAATATCTCATAAATTCTATCTTTACATTCATTTAAATATAAATGTCCTATTAAACATTCAAATCCTGTTGAATAACGATGTTCTTTAGTATCTCTTTTAGAAGTTTTTGTATTTCTCCCTCTTTTAAAAATACCAACTTCTTTTTCAGTTAAAAAATCAATTTCTAATAAATGTAAAATAAATTTTTCATGGGACAAACTACTAACAAAATGAGTTGCTTCTTGGCACAACTCATTTACTTTTTTTAGTTCACTTTCTTTTACTAAATAATCTCTAACTAAAAGTTCTAAAACACTATCTCCTAAATAAGCAAGAACTAATGGATTGATAAAATCTGGATTCATTAAATAATCCCCTTTTGAATTAATTCTTCACGATATTGATCAGCTTTTTCAAAATCTTTAACAGCTTTAGCGTCTAACCATTTTGAATATAATTCTAATTCATCTTCATCTAATTGTTTTGGTTTAAAAACAAATCCAATGACATCTGTCATCTTAAGTAAAGTATTATATTCTTTTAAAATTAAAGTATTGTCTTTTTCTTTAACACGCATTGCTTGATTTAATACTTTAACTTGATTTAAAATTTCAGTTAAAGATAAAGAAGTATTTAAATCATCCGCTAAAGCATCTACCATATGATCAACAGTGTCTTTATTAAAGCCATCACCATCAAGATGATTTACTTGTACATAAAGAGATGTTTGTTTTAAAACGTTTTCTACTTTAGCTACTTCTTTTTTTACACCTTCAATAATCTCATTTGTCATATTTAAAGGATTTCTATAATGGCTTGATAACATAAACCATTTATAAACATTGCATCCAAGTTCTACAATTAAATCTTTAGCCCAAACAACATTACCTAAAGATTTAGACATCTTTTCATTATTAATATTGATCATTTGATTATGCATCCATGTATCTGCAATAGGATGTCCATTTAAAGCTCTTGATTGAGCAATTTCATTTTCATGATGTGGAAATTTTAAATCTTGACCTCCACCATGGATATCAATACGCCCATTTTCAAAAATATCATTGATCATAACAACACATTCTGTATGCCATCCTGGTCTCCCTTTTGACCAAGGACTATCAAATTGAATACCTTCATCTGTTTTCTTCCATAAAGCAAAATCAGTTGTTTCTTCTTTAACACCTTTATCTTCAACACGTTCACTTGCACCTGCTACAAGGTCTTCAATTTTAATACCCGATAATTCGCCATATTCCTTTACTTTAGAAACTCTAAAATAAACATCTCCATCAACTACATATGCATAACCTTTATCTACTAATTTTTGAATAAAAGAAATAATTTGATCCATTGTTTCTGTAACTCTAGGTGCATAAGTAGGAAATTCTAAGTTTAATCCTCTTCTAACATCTTCATAAGCCTTAATATATTTATCAGTTAATTCTTTTTCAGTAATACCTTCTTGTTTAGCTGCTTTAATAATTTTATCATCTACATCAGTAAAGTTTGAAACAAAAGTCACTTTATTCCCTAAATATTCAAATGTTCTTCTTAAAACATCAAAAACAATCATTGGTCTTGTATTTCCAATATGAACATAGTTATAAACTGTAGGTCCACATACATAAATACTTACTTCACCTTCTTTTAAAGGTTTAAATTCTTCTTTTTTATTTGTAAGTGTATTAAATAATTTCATAATGTTCCTCTCTCCTCTAATAAAAAAAGCATACACTATCTAGACACTGCCGTGTTCTTCCACCAGATAGACGATGCTTATCATGACCTTAACGCAATCAACGTTCTTTCTTTTCAAAAGACTCAAGTAAGTGCATTTCTATTCAATCATTTAGACAATTTCCACCAGCATGCCCTCTCTATAAAATATCATCAATATACTTCTCTTACCTATAATTTTTTTATTGACCTTATTCTATCACAAAATATTTATTTTACAATCCAGAAGACTTCGTAAAAGACTCTAAATAAACAATCATTTTCTTTAAATTCTTTCTAAAATCTTTTCGATTTGCTTCATAACCATAAACATACGTATTCTTATCATCAAAATATACTAAATGAATAAACTTCAATCCAGTTTTTACATAACTTCCCTTATATTCATAACATTTAAGTCCACTTTCTAAAGCTGGCATTTTAACTTTTAATGATGAAACTTCTGAAGCCTCTAATTCACCTTTATAAAGTTCAGATAATTGATCAGTATCGTTATCATATTCATTTTCTTCTACTTTATAAAATAATATTTGATTTTCTTTAGTAAAACGTGTAACTCCATCATTTGGATTACCCTCACTTAATTTAAAATCAGAAGGATAATAAAAAGAAACACCTACACCTGCCTCATATAAAACACCATCTTTATTTGCTGAAACAGTTGTATCTTTTCTTCCACAAGCAACTAATGAAACAACACAAACAAAAACCACCATTAATTTTATTATGCTTTTCATATCATCACCTCGTCTTCTTATTATTCTACACGACTTTATTGATTTTGACAACTCTATGGAAAAGACCATTTTGTTCTTCATTTTGTTCTAAAAAAAATGCCAGTTTAAACTGACATTAATTGCTTTTATTTCTTATATCATTCCAAAAACCAGGAACATTATCAGAAGCATTAGATTCACCTTTAATATAAGCACAATACAATTGTACTTTAACATCTTGTTTGGTAGAATCCTTTACACCTTTCATACGATTATAGTTAATGCCATTTTCAGCCTTTGTATACATTGCACGCCCCACTTCTTCTTTAGCATTTGCTTCTCCGCTTTTAGACCATAAATATTTATGAGACCATATTTTACCATCATAAAACCATGGCTTACTATCTTTTGTTTCTTGATAGATAACACAGTAAACATGATACATTTTTTCTTCATCTGCACTTCCTTTATAAGAAGTATGCCCCGCTCCAAAAATCAATATATATGGATTTTTTTCCAATCCTGCTTTTGATTTTAAATCAGCAGCCTGTTCTTTAGTTAATTTTTTATTTCCATTTTTAGAGCCATTATCATCACCAAATTCACCATCAGTCCCATAAGTTCTAATCAAAGTTGTTTGTGATGCAATCAATGCATCTCTTACTTTATATAATTGTTCAGATTCTTTTGCTCGTTCAACATATCCTAATACTGATGGAACTGCAATAGCTGCAAGTATAGCAAGTATAACAAGTACAACAATAATTTCTACTAATGTAAACCCCTTTTTGTTTCCTTTTTTATTCACGTCAACAACTCCCTTATATTTCATATAATACCCTTATTATCAATACTTTTCAAGATAATAAAAGAAGTACCACCAAGTGATACTCCTCTATTTTTAAAGTAATGACGCAAATAAACGAATGTATTGTTCTGCACTTGCATCCCAATCTAATTTTTCAGCCATTGCACGTTGCACTATTGCATCCCATGCATCTGGATAATCATAGAAAGTATGCAATGCATAATCAATTGTATCCATCATCTCATGTGCATTATAGTTAGAAAAACTGAATCCTGTACCAGTTTGTTCAAATTCATTATATGGTTGAACACTGTCAGCTAAACCACCTGTTTCTCTAACAATAGGAATTGTTCCATATTTTAATGACATCATTTGTGACAAACCACAAGGTTCAAATAATGATGGCATTAAGAACATATCACATCCTGCATAGATACGATTTGATAATACAAAATCATATTTACATTGGAATGATACTTTATCTTGATGCGCCCATGCTGCACCTTTTAAAGCATCTTCATACATACGATCTCCTGAACCCAAGATAACGATTTGAACTTTTCTTTGACACATTGCTTCAAATTGATTAATAATCAAATCTAATCCTTTTTGTTCAGTTAATCTTGTTACGATACCGATTAAAGCAACTTCTGGATCTTCTGGTAATCCAACTTGTCTTTGTAATGCTAATTTATTTTCCAACTTACCATTTTTAACTGAACGAGCTGAATATTTTTTAACGATTGTTTGATCTTTACTTGGATTGATAACATCATAATCAACACCATTTAAAATACCATATAAATCATGTTTTCTCATTTCAAGAATAGATTGTAATCCTTCACCATATTGATCAGTTAAAATTTCTTTAGCGTAAGTCGGAGACACTGTCGTAATAACATCACTGTAGAAAATTGCCGCTTTCATCATATTTAAACATCCATCATTACGACAGTTCCCGTTATAATATAAATAACTATCTAACGCAAAGTATTCTTCCAATAATTTTGGATCAGCTTTTCCTTGGAACAAAATATTATGAATTGTGAATACAATTTTAATATTTTGATAATAATCATAATAACAATATCTTTCTTTATAAAGCATTGCAATCATTGCTGTTTGCCAATCATTTAATTGTAAAACATCAGGTTTAATATTTAAATGACTAATTAATTCTAGAACCGCAAAATCAAAGAATGCAAATCTTTCATAATCATCATCATAACCATATAATCCTGGTCTTCCAAAATATTGTTCATTATCAATGAAATAGAAAGTTACACCATCTACTTCAGCTTTAAATATACCACAATAGCGTTTTCTCCATCCCATATAGATATCAAAATTTGTTACATATTCAATTTGATCTACAAATTTCATATCTTGATATTTAGGAATAACAACAATACTTTCAACATCTTTTTTTGCTGTTTCTTTTGGTAATGAACCAATAACGTCAGCTAAACCACCCGATTTGATAAAAGGAGTCGCTTCACTGGCAACATACATAACTCTCATTAAACACGGTCTCCTTCTTTAATATAAAGTGGACTTGTTTCTGTTCCTTTTAATTCTAATTTCTTTTCAACTTTTGCACGTTTATCAATAATTACGTTTTCTAATACTGCTCCAGAAGCAATCTTAGATCCAGAGAAGATAACACAATTTTTAATAACTGCACCTTTTCCAATTGTAACTTCACGTCCAAGAATACTATTTTCAACAGTTCCATCAATTACTGCGCCATTAGCTACGAATGATTTTTTTACATTAGCGTTTGCTAAATATTTTGTTGGAGGTGTGTCGTTTGTATTTGTATAAATTGGCCAATTTGATTTAAATACACGTGATGAAATATCAATATCTAACATTTCCAATGAATATTTGAAGTATGCTTCTGTAGAATCTAAACATCTAGCATATCCTTTATATTCATAAGTATGAATTTGTTTTTCATCACATAAATATCCTAGAATATCTTTTAAATCATAGAAAGCAGAAATCTTATGTGCTTTTTTCATGATTTCTAATAATTCTTTTCTATTGATTACATAAGTTTCTAATGAAATATTTTGTCTTTTTCTTGTACCTTTATTAATTGTTTTACCAGTTAATAAACCATCTTTATCTATTTCTAAAACATCACAACCAACCCAAGCAACATCTGCATCTTTTGCTTTACGATAAGTCATTGTGATTGTTGCTCCTGATTTTTCATGAGCTGTAATCACATCATTATAATCCATTGTGGTAACGATATGAGCAGGTGCAATCACAACATAATCTGCATTACTTGTTTCTAAGAAATGAATATTTTCAACTAAGTTGTTAATATCATGATTGTATTTAGGATCGTTAGCATATTTTTCATTATAAAGTAATGAAACACCACCAGCTTTTTGGTTAAAGTTCCAAGAATTACCATTTCCTAAATGTTTAAATAAAGAACGTGGTTTCTTTTGAATCATAACCCCAATTGCATCTATTTTAGAATTTGACATATTTGATAAAACAAAGTCAATAATTCCATAACGACCAAGGAAGCTTACAGAGGCCACTGGTCTTCTTTCTGTTAATCCCGTAAATTCTATATCTGAATGTAAGTTTACTAAACCAATAACTTTTGCCATCTTTACTTCCCCCTCTTATCTACTATTATCGCTCACTAATTCAACTTCTTTAGCTTCTGAATTAATGACAGTTCCAGCTTTAACAACTACATTTTCATCAATAATGGCTTTATAGATTTCTGCCCCTTCTTCTACAAGAACACCAGGCATCAATACAGAGTCAACAACTTTTGCGCCTTCTCCAACATTGACATTATTGAATAAAACAGATCCTTCAACAGTTCCGTTAACCATACATCCTTGAGTAACAAGAGAGTTTTTAACTTCTGCTTTTTCACCGATAATTTGAGGTTTTCCTAAAGTGTCTTCAGTATAGATTTTCCAATCTTTTTTGATATTATATAAATCTAAATCTTTATCTTTAAGTAAATCCATGTTAGCTTCCCATAAACTATCTACAGTACCAACATCTTTCCAATATCCATCAAATTCCCAAGCATAAAGCTTTTTATTATCATTTAACATTGCTGGAATGATATTCATACCAAAGTCATGTTTACTATCTTTATCTTTTGCATCAGCTACTAGATATTTACGTAATTGTTTATAAGTAAAGATATAAATACCCATAGATGCAAGAGTTGATTTTGGATGTTCTGGTTTTTCTTCGAATTCATAAATAGTTCCATCTTCATGAGCATTCATAATACCAAAACGACTCGCTTCTTTAAGTGATACATTTAATACTGCAATTGTAGCATCTGCACCACGTTGTTTATGAGCTGCTAACATTTGATCGTATTCCATTTTATAAATATGATCTCCTGATAAAATCAAAACATATTCTGGATCATAACGATCTAAGAAATCTAAGTTTTGATAAATGGCATCTGCAGTACCTGCATACCAAGTGGCTCCTACTTCGTCTCTTTCACGTGCTGGTAAAATAGCAGCCAAAGAATTAGCTCCATCTAATCCCCATTTAGTTCCAGCTCCAACATAAGTTCCAAGTAAAACTGATTCATATTGTGTAAGTACACCTACGATATCAATACCTGAATTTGCGCAGTTACTTAGTGGAAAGTCGATGATACGATATTTCCCCCCAAAGTGAACTGCCGGTTTTGCGACTTTTGCTGTAAGTTCTTTTAAACGTGTTCCACGCCCTCCAGCTAAAATCATAGCGACAATTTCTTTTCCCATTTTTAACTCCTCCTATACAAAATGTAAGCGCTTTAATCTACATCTTTATCTTATCATATTTCACTTTATAATTCACGGAATTATTTAAGTTTTTAAGCAATAATAGATCAAATACTTAGGGTAATATTATTGTACTCCTTTTTTGACATAAATTTAAAGTATAATCATAAATTATTTTGAGGTGAAAACATGGCTCGAATTTCATATACCGAAAAAGAAGTCGAATTATTGGCGAGATTGATAAAATCTGAAGCTTTAGGAGAGGGCGAAGAAGGCATGCTCCTTGTAGGAAATGTCGTTGTCAATCGTGTTGTCGCAAATTGTGACATTTTTAGAAATGTCAGAACTATTAGTGAAGTTGTCTATCAGACAAATCAATTTGCTGGAGTAGGACAACCGCTATTTAATGAACCTGTGAGTCAAAATGAAAAAGACATTGCCTTAAGATGTATTAATGGCTATCGAAATGAACCCGCCACGAACGCCTTATGGTTTAAAAATCCTGGCACAAATGTTGATTGTCCAGAAACGTTTTATGGAAGACTATCTGGAAGATATAAAAAACATTGTTTTTATAACCCAGGGTTAAAAGATAATTGTGACTTATAGGAGGTCTCTATGGATTATTTTGATGATTTAAACCCTTACTTAGTAAAAGAAGATGATAATGAAAATCTTACCAGGCAACAAACTGTTCCCCCTACTCAACCCGTAGAACAAACATATGTTGAAAATATCTTACGTGTTAACGTTGGTAAAAAAGGAACATTCTATTTTAGTTATACCGGTTCCAAAACATGGAATGATAAGATTTATACAGGAACATTGCAACAAGCTGGTAGAGATCATTTTATTATCGTAACTGATACTGGTAAAACAGTAATGTTATTACTTGTTTATTTATTATGGGCAGAATTTGATGAGCCTTTAGATTATCAATATAAAGTAAAATAAGTGCTTACGCACTTATTACATATTTTCGTACTGTTGATACAAAATGTAATGATCCTGTTACAACAATATTTTGATGTTTAGCCTTCATTATTTCAATAGCTTTTTGATAGGGAATATGTCCCCCTTGACTTCTTTCATCATCAAAATCAGCAATCACAACATCAAATTCTTTCAACATATCTAACATCTTTTGACAATCTTTATCCATCAAAGCACTAAAAACAATTCCAACATCTTCCAACTTTCTTTCTTTGATTGTTTGAATTAATGCCTCTATTCCACTGATATTATGAGCACCATCTAAATAAAGATGTCCAAATTGTTCAAAACGACAAGGCCATTTAAAATCATCGATCACCGCTTGAATATCTTCATCATTTAAATCACAAAGATAATCAACAACATTTAAAGCAAGCGTTAAATTACTTACTTGATATGTTGGTAAATGTAATACATATTCTTTTTGATGAAAATGTAGATGATAAGGATACTGATATTGTTTTTCTACTTGTAAAGGATAAAAAGTACTTTGATGTTTTGTACAATAATCTTTAAAATAACTTAATATTTCTTTATTTTGTTCAGTTGTAAATAAAGGAACATTTTCTTTAACAATCCCTACTTTATGATGTGCTATTTCTAACAAAGTATCACCTAACATAAATTGATGATCATAACCAATATTTGTTATCACTGCAACATTACTTTTAATCACATTTGTTTTATCATGAAGTCCTCCTATACCACATTCAATAATATGATAATCTAAATCTAATTCATTAAAATAATACAACATAATCAACGTATCTATTTCAAACATTGAAAGATGTTCTTGTTGTATTAAAGGCAGTAATTGATTAATGAATCTTAATAAATCATCATCTGATATAGGTTTTCCATCAACTGAAATTCTTTCATGATGTTTAATAATATAAGGTGAAGTAAAAGTACCTACATGATATCCTTGTTTCATTAATAAATCTTTTATAAATGTAACAGTTGACCCTTTACCATTTGTTCCTGCTACATGAATTACATTTTTTAAATCAATAGGTATTTGATATCTTTCTATTATCTTTTGAAAATCTTCAAAAGAGCGTTTAGCTCTTTGAGATTCTATAAAATGAATGGCTTCATCTACTGTTTTAAACATCTGGATTACTCCAATCAATTGGTGTCATACCATTTTTTATTAAAAAAGCATTTGTTTTAGAAAATGGTTTTGATCCAAAAAATCCTCTATAAGCTGAAAGTGGTGAAGGATGTACACTTGTAAGAACTAAATGTCTAGAATCAATATATTTTTTCTTTTCAATAGCATTCTTTCCCCAAAGAATAAAAACCAGCGGCTTTTCTCTTTCATTTAAATAACGGACAACATTTAAAGTAAAAGTTTCCCATCCTAATCCTTTATGTGAATTAGCTTTACCTCTTTCAACAGTTAAAACATTATTAAGTAATAGAACACCTTGTTTAGCCCAATAAGTTAAATCCCCATGATGAGGAATAGGTAATCCTAAATCATCATGTATTTCTTTATAAATATTAACAAGACTAGGAGGAATACGGACATCTTTAGTTACTGAAAAAGCTAGTCCATTTGCTTGATGAGGTTCATGATAAGGATCTTGTCCTAAAATAACAACTTTAACATCATCAAAATCACATAAATTAAGTGCTCTAAAGATTTCTTGTTTTGGTGGATAAATTGTTTTAGTTTCATATTCTTTTTCAATGATTTGATGTAACTTTTGATAATATTCTTTTTGAGATTCAATTTCTACTATTGTTTTAAATCTATTCATGATCTTCTCCTAATACAAACTTTTCAATAACTTCACTTACTGCCCCTTCATCATAATCCTTCTTTGTTACATACTGTGCCAATTCTTTAATATCATCTCTCGCACAAGCAACAGCACATCCTAATTTCGCAGTTTTAATCATTTCTACATCATTATAATTATCCCCAATACCAATCGTTTCATCCATATCATAGCCTAAATAATCAACTAACCAACGCATTCCATATCCCTTATCAACACCTTTAGTATTCATCTCTAAATAACGTCCACTAGAAAAAGCTATACTACATGTATCTTGAATACTTTGAGGTAATTTTAAAGCTAGTACTTTTAAATAATCCATATCTCTTTTTTCATATAAAATCTTAGCTATTTTTTCATTCTTTAAAAAAGAAATATCAAAATCATCAATCACTTCAAATTTAGCTTTTTGAGCAATCTTTCTTTGAATTTCATCTTCATCAGCATGAAAAATATAACAACAATCTAAAGTAAATACTAAAACACAAACATCTAAATCTCTTGCATTGTCAAATATTTCTTTTGCTTTATCAAACTCTAATCCTTTGAAATGAAGAACCTTATTATTTTTATTTTCAACAATCAATCCTCCATTAAAACATAAAGAATACTCTCCTGCTTGATCATATGTGCCTATTTCTTTTAAAATATCTGGAATCATATTAAAAGCTCTTCCTGTACAAGGAACAAACTTTAAACCTTCTTTTCTAGCTTTTAAAATAGCTTCTTGATTTACCTTTGGTACATGATGATTTACTAATAAAGTTTCATCTAAATCTGAAAACATTAATCGATACATACAATTATCCTCCATAAAACATTTCTAAAAAAAGTGGTACTCTTTGTGACCAATCATATTCACTATGCTTTCCATTTGGAAAAAAATGATATTGATAATTTTGTAATTTTCCCTCGATACATTCTTTTAAATGTTCATTACTTGGAATATACCTTTTATCATCTTCTTGACCACCAACATCCATATACAACATATTATGACTTATTGAACTGACTTTCAATAAATTTACAAATTCTTCTTCATAAATCCAAAATGCTGTTGATAAAATAGCACATTTTTTAAAGATCGTAGGATACTTTAAAAAAGCGTAAAATGAAATAAGAGCTCCCATTGAACTTCCCACTATCCCATAATCATCTATTTTAGTAGGAAAGTTTTGATCTAAATAAGGTTTTAATTGCGTTGTTAGAAATGTCACATAAGCATTTCCTTCTCCTCCTACGAGTCTATGTGTACCATATTCTCTTGATAAATCTTGATTCATAATCCATGGCCCATATTCATCTTCTCTTTTTAAAAGTTCAAAATTACAATAGATAGCTACTAAAATCACATCAATATTTAATTGCTTTACCGCTTGTAAAAACCCCCAACTTTTTCCTATATAAGATTGCTCATCAAAAAAAGCATTTTGTCCATCATTAATAATTAAAACAGGATATCTTTTTTTTGATGTTTGATAATCATCTGGAACATAAATATCTATTTTTCTTGTTCTTTTTAATGAACGTATATACATTTCTTCTTGAATAATCATAAAAAATCTCCTAAAACAAAAATAAGCAATCTTTGCTTATTTTTCTTGATCTATATCTGGTAAGATGACAACTTGTTCCCCATCTTTTGTGAAAACATAGTTTTCTCTTGCATAACGTGTCACATAATCATCATCATTTAAAAGACTTACTTCATTTTGTAAATCATTCTTTTCTTTTTTTACTATTGCGACTTCTTTTTCGAGTTTATCAATTTCTGCTGTTCTTGAAAAAACAGACATGGCTTGAGATAATAAGATGTATATTAAAAAGCATCCAATAGAAATATAAGCCATTGGTTTATACACTTTTTTTAGTCTTTTTTTTGTCATCTTTTCACCCTCTTTTTTATAGACCCTATTATACCATCAAACTTCAAAAAAACAAAGCGCACAGGTTTAAATAGTCGTGTTAATTTTTGGTTTATTTTAACAATCACAATATACATTTTTTCATGCATCAAATTTTGATAAACAACATATCCCGCTAAAACACTCACTAAAAAATACGCTCTTAAAATACCTTCATTGATTTTTAATAAGCCTATAAAATAGATTGCAGCAAAAATAATACCAAAACAACCTTGCATAATAAAATAAATAAATTTGATTTTAATTTTGATGAGATGACTATAAATAAAATGATATACAAAGGTAAAGATAATCCCGTATACAAAAGAATACCCTATTCCTTGTATTTGTGTAATTAAATCCATTATTTCAACAATTTATTTAAAACACTATCTTTACTCTTTGTTGTTCTTTTATTCGATAAGTAAGAAATCGCATCAATATTTCCTTTAATACTGACCTCTTTTTTCTCTTGATCAAAACGCACAAGTGCTAAATCACTACCTTTAATATTTAAATATCCTAAAGATGTTTCAATTAAAAATTCTAAAGAATCAAAACTTTCAATTTTTTTAATGCCTGTAAGCTCCAATGTCTTACGATCTTTTAAATACACATGATGATAAGGTGTTTGTTCAAAATGTATTTGATTATCCATAATATCCCTCCTCTACATCATATGAAAAAAGAGAATGTTCATGACATTCTCTTATTCATTTACTTCTTTTCTTTTTTCATCAACAATATCATAAAGCATTGTACTTTCATCTTTTAAAACATGTTCCTTAAGAAGTTTAACTTTAACCGTTAATATCGTTCTTCCAAATTCAATTTCAATCAAATCTCCAACATTTAACTTTGTTGAAGGTTTAGCTACCTTACCATTGACTTTTACACGTTCACTTTGAGAAATTTCTTTGGATAAAGTACGTCTTTTAATAATTCTTGATACTTTTAAAAATTTATCTAATCTCATCTTATTCACTCATAACAGCAGTAATTGCTGGAACTACTTGTTTTTTACGAGAAATAACACCAACTAATGTTCCTTGACATTCCGTTAATTGAACATTAAATGCTTTTTCTACTAATTCAGGACGTGGTCCACCAACAAAGATTTCACTGTTAGCGTTGATAATATCTGTAAGTAATAATAATGTGAATTCTAAATTATTATCTTCCGCAAATTTATTCATATAATCTAACATATCTTTTTTGTATGGTAAGAATCCTTCAATATCCATTGAGTTTACTTGAGCAACCCCTACTTGTAAGTTATCAAAACTGAATTTTTTGAAGTCTTGGTTAAAGATTTCATCTACAGTTTTACCAACTAAAGAAGTTCCTGCTTTAAACATTTCCATTGCAAATTCTTGAATATCAACACCTGCAATTTTAGCTAGTTTCTTAGCAATCTTAGTATCAACTGGTGTACAAGTTGGTGATTTGAATAATAATGTATCAGAAACAACCGCACCTAATAATAAACCAGCAATATGACTTGGCATTTCAACATCTAATTCATCAAACATTTTAGTTACAATTGTAGCTGTTGAACCTAATGGTTCTCCTCTAAACATTAATGGTCCTACTGTTTGGATATCAGCTACCCTATGATGATCCACGATTTCTAAAATATCAGCTTCTTCAATACCAGGAATAGATTGACCTCTTTCATTGTGGTCTACTAAAATAACTTTTTTTCTTAATCCTTTTAATAAAGCAAAACGAGAAATACTTCCTACACAACGATTATTTAAATCAATAACTGGATATCCTCGATATCTTGTTTCAGACATAACTTCTTTCATATAATCTAAAGTATCATCTGTAGAGAAAGTTTTAATATCTCCTTTGATCATGACATATTCAACAGGAATTGCTTGAACAATTTGTTGAGATGTTTGATAAGTATTAAATGGTGTAGAAATAATTGAAATTCCTTGTTCTTCACATTTTTTTACAACATTTTCATCAGCAGTTAAAGAACCAGTTAATACAATTAAAGATGGTTTAACTGAAATAAGTTCTTCTAAATCATCACTTCTATCTCCACCTACAATCACAACATCATTTTCATGAATACGTTTTTTAGCTTCACTACCTGACATTGCTGCAATGTGAATATCACCTTCAACAACTTTTAAAGATTCATTTAAATAAATCACATTAGCTTCTAAAGTATCAATAACATTTTCAACAGGAGTTTTAGCTTTCTTTAAAACTTCACTATCCCATTGATCCATATATCCTTCAATAATATTAGATGTAGATAATAAACCTAATAATTGACCATGTTCATCTAAAATAGGTGCAGATTTTAAATTTTGTTGTTTTAATAAAAACCAAGCTGTTTTTAAAGTTAAATCTTTAGAAAAAACAGTTACTTTATCATAATTTAAATCTTCAACTTTTTGTTTAACTGTTTTAAGTAAAACAGGGTGTTCTACTCCAAAACGTTTTAAAACATATTCAGTTTCCCTATTAATTTCTCCTAAACGTACAGGAACTGCATTATATTTATTTGTTGCATTTAATAAATAACTATAAGCAATTGCCGAACAAATACTATCTGTATCTGGATTTCTATGTCCACTTACATAAACTAAATCACTCATTCATATTCTCCTTTATACATTTTTCTTCAAATAACGATAAACTGTTGGTTCAGATACCGCTAATTTTTCAGCCACTAATACAATAGCACCTTTAACCTTAAAAGTCCCTTTTTCTTGTAAATATTTTACAACTTTTATCTTTTCATCTACATTTAATCTTTCAGCTAAGAAATAACTTGGGAATCCCATCTTTTCTAAGCATTCTTTAATATACATATCAATCATTTCATCTAATGGAGATGATAAGATTTCAACTGGATTATCCATTTTAAATTCAATATCTTTTTCTTCCTTAATCCCTAAAATCTTTTTAATTGTAGAAGTTAAATATTCTAAATCTGAAATATTCACATTAATACATAACATTCCTACGGGCATTTCACGACCTTCTTCTTTAATAAAATAAGTCGCTGCTCTCATTAATTTACCATCATTACCTACAGTTTTATAATTCATGACAAAGTCATGATTTAAATATTGTTTTTCTTCTAAATAATGTAAAGATAAATTTGATAATTTTGCTCCAACTTCTCTTCCTGAAATTGGATTATTTGAAATAGCTACAATTTCTTGATCTTTAGATGTCAAATCATGTAAAGCTATTTCACAATTGTCACCTAATGCAGCACTTAAAAAATTAACTAATTTTGCATAAGGTTCTAAACTTTTGTACATACTATTCTTCCTCATTTCCCTTATTATTATGATAATAATTCATATCTATATATTATCACGATAATAATTCATAAACAATGATTATTATTATAATAAAAAAGAAGTCTATAGTTTTTCACAAAGACTTCTATTTATAAATATTCTTTTTAGAAATTTCTCTTAAAGAAGAAACACCTGTCATCATCATCGTATTTTCTAATTCTTGACCTAACTGTTGAACATAAGCTTCAACACCTTCATCTTTACCACCATAAATCATATTAACAAATGGTCTTGCTATAATGACTGCATCCGCACCTAAAGCAAGGGCTTTAAAAACATCTAAACCACTACGAATACCACCATCAACAATAATTTTAACTTGTCCTTTAAATTGATCAGCAATTTCTTCTAAAACACATGCTGTTGCAGGAGTCCCATCTAAAACTCTTCCTCCATGATTGGAAACAACAATCGCTTTGGCACCTGCATCTACCGCTTTTTGTGCACCTTCAACTGACATAATCCCTTTAACAATAAAAGGAACGTGGGCATAATCAATAATCTCTTTTAATTCTTCTACACTCTTTCTACCAGCCGGAGGAATTCTTCCTTGTAAAAAAGGAAGTCCTGCAGCATCAATATCCATAGCAATCGCAAAAGCATTTGATTCATTAGCAAGATCTAATTTTTTAAAGCAAGTATCTTTATCCCAAGGTTTAATCGTTGGAACACCAATGCCATTATTTTCTTTAATATAATGTGTTGCATGCATCATGATTTCTTCATTTAAACCATCCCCTGTAAAAGCAGCAATCCCACTTTTTGCACAAGCACGTACATAAATTTCATTAAACATATTATCATTATATAAATCACTATAATGTTGACTTACTGCTCCTACTGGTCCAGCAAAAATAGGATACTTAAATGTTTTTCCAAACATTTTAAAGGTTGTATCAATTTCTTTATTTTCAGCAAGAGTATCCATTTTAACTTCTATCTTTTGCCAAGCATCATAATTTTTAATAGCAACTGTTCCTGTTCCCTTAGCCCCTGGTCCAGGGATTTTATTCGAACAAGCTTTTCCATTACATACTGGACATGACTTACAATAAGGTCCAATAACACTTCTACTTTTTTCTCTTATTTCATTAACATTCATTTTCCTTCATCCTTTATTTACGCTAAAAGATTACACCTGTACTTTGATAAAAATCAAGCTTTTCATTAAAAAACTTGTTTGTACAAGTTGTACAAACAAGTTTGAAAATATCATCAATCTAACATCTTTTGCATTTCCTTTGAATTAATACTTACAATTTCTTTAAAATATTCTTGTTGTGTTTTATTTCCTCTAAATAATTCTTTTTCAATTTTACCATCTTTTAAATAAAGAAGTCTTGATGAATAAGAAGCAATTAAAGGATCGTGACTGACCATAACAATTGTAATATGATTTTCATTCATTTTCTTAAAAATAGATAATATTTCATGTGAATTTTGACTATCTAAATTTCCTGTTGGTTCATCTGCAATAATAATTTTAGGATTTCCAATTAATGCTCTAGCAATAGCGACTCTTTGTTGTTGTCCTCCCGAACATTCATGAGGATATTTATTGAGTAGTGATTCAATATCTAATTCTTTTGTAATTTGATGGACTTTTTCATCAATCACTTTTTTATTTTCGCCAATGAGTTTTAAAGGAATCATAATATTTTCATAAACCGTTAAAGAATTTAATAAATTATAATTTTGAAAAACAAAACCTAAATATTGATACCTAAATTTTCCTAATTGATTTTCAGACATTTGTTTCACTTCTTGATTTAAAATATACAAGTTCCCTTTAGTAGGCATATCTATTGTTGAAATATTATTTACTAAAGTAGATTTACCGGAACCTGATGGTCCCATAACAACAATAAACTCTCCTGTTTTAATTTCTAAATCAATATTTTCTAAAGCTGTAAATGGTTGTTTACTTCCAAGTCCATAAATTTTTGTCATATTTTTTGCTCGTAAAACTGTTTCCATATTATTGTCCTCCTAGTTGTACTTTCCCTACACAATAATTTAATAAAAGACAAATCAATAATGTCACTACATAATAGATAAATAATCCACTATAGAAAAATAACATTGTTGAATTCATTAAAATAAACTCTCTCGCCATAAAGATTAAATAAGGTAATGGAATTACTAAAACACAAATAAAATAAAGGATATTTTCTTTCAAAAGCATCTTCTTTAAATCACTATAAACATAACCTACTTTATTTAAAGTATTAAATTCCTTCATTTTATTTTTCTTTTCCATATTCATCTTATATAAAATAGAAATAATTACCATCGCTACAATAAACAAATAACTGATCATTCCTGTCACAAATTCATTACTTTCAATATTTTGTGACGCTAAAACAGGTAATAAAACTGTAATCAATAATGTAAGTAAGCCAATTAACGAAGCTGTTGATTTAATCATCAATCCCACATGTGATAAACAAATATATATTTGTTCTCCTTTTAAATTCTTTTTATTTTTTAAAAAGATTTGTGGTAATAAATACTTATATAATCCATACATTCCCACAACACCTAAAGCTGTTGGCGGAATATAATTTATTAAATTTCCTTCAACCGTTATAATTGAACAAAATCCTATCAAATAAATAAGTAAATACATCATCATTTTTTTTAAACTTACAAAATGAATAGCTTGTACCTTATTTTCATCATTCATTAAAGTATAAATATCACTTTTATGAAGTTGCCCTATTAAAAAGATGATCACAATAACAACTAATACACATAACGCTGAAATCGTTGTAAAAAAGGTACTTGGCATAATGGTATAAATTGAATAATTGATTTGTAGATAAGGATATATCTTTGAATGAATGAAAAATAAGCTAAGAACACCTAAAATAAATGAAATCGGTAAAACAAAGATAAAAACAATCCCCATTTGAATCAATGTATATTTAATAAAATCTAACAAGTTAAATCCACAAGTAAATAAAATTCCAAATTCTTGATGTTTTTTATTGAAATTATATTGACTGGCATAAATAATCATAAACCAACAAAATAAAATAATTAAAAATGGTAATCCCATTGATAATGGTATATCCGCTCCAAGAGGATCATCTATTCCTCTAGCCCTATCTGCTTCTATTAAATAGGGATTGTTGATAAATTCTGAAAAGATCAAATGAATGACAATTGCAAAAATAAGTGTGAGTCCATAAATCATATATTGTTTTTTATTCCTTTTTAATGTTAACGTAGCTAGTGAAAAAACCTTCATTGCTTCCACCTCCTAACTCCATCATAAACTTTCCATCACACCTTACAATAAAAGTGGCACCAACAACCTAGAAATGACACAAACAACATCTTAAATAAATCTACTTATGATACAATACAGTTAAAGGAGGGATAGCATGAAGTACAAAGTAGGGAAACCCCATTATAAATTAAGTTTTATTTATTCATTCATCATTATTTTTTGGGCTGTTTTTTTAATCATTTATAGTCCATTTTCAGGAATGAATATTTGTGGATTTATGCTTATTTTTTTGATTATCTTTATCTTTCTTCCTAGTATGGCATTTTGTAATAATATTTGGGAAGTGGATGAACATTATCTTAAATACACTTTTTATGAGAATATAATAGATAAATCACAAGCATTTTTTAAAACAATTTTTACTAGAAATATGGAATATCAAATGAAAATAAAACTAGATAAGATTATATCTATCCAAGTCACTTATGAAGCAGTTCCAATGCTTTTTTATGGAACCAATGGTTATAATGTTATTTTTAAAGTATTGATGAAAGATGGCTCTTCTTTTTCTTTTCAACCAATCGTTACTAGAAAAAGAAAAGAGATTATCGATGCAATTGAATTTTTAAAAAGTAAAGGCGTTATCTTTAAAGATAAATATCATATTCTAGATCAATTAGATAAACAAGAAGCTTTATCTTATTATTTAGAAAAAATACATGGAGGTAAAAAATGATTTCTATAGCTTGTAATATACAAGAGTGTTATTTTGAAATCATCAAAAAACACTTTACCTCAAAAGATTTTTATTTAGAAAAATTCAATCCTGCATCTTATGATGATATCTACTTTATTGAAATAAATACCCTCAATGATTTAGATAAAATTCATCAAATCAATAGATATCCAGAAACTTTAATTTATATTATTGGTCCTAATGACTTTCATTTACTTAATGAATGTTTAACATTAGGTATTCATTTATATTTTGAAAAAGATGATTTAGAAAACAGTCTTCACTCTAAATCAGAAACTATTCATCAACAAATATTTACTAGATTTAAAACATATCATTATAAAAATAAACAAATGTCTTTTGAATTAAGACTTGCTCAAATTATGTATGTAGAATCCATGAATCATAAACTTGTAATTCATCATGATAATGGTGATTTTATTGAAAGAAAAAATTTATCTTTATTTATAAAAGAAATCAATTCTTCTGACTTTATTCAAATTCATAAATCATTTGTCGTAAATAAAAACTATATTCAAGAAATAAAAGCTAAAGAACTCATTTTAAAAAATTCTACTATTCTACCCATTGGTAGAAACTTCAAAGAGAGTATTTAAAAAGTAAGGACACCCTATCCTTACTTTTTACAATAATTTAATACATTGCTTAGAACAAATTTCTTTAGATGTTGATTAATAACAAGTTTTTGAGTAATATGTGGACAAACACTATAACATAATTTACACCCTATACATCTATTTTGTACAAAATACTCATGTTTATTTTCTATTGTTTTACCAATAAAAATAGAATCTCTTACCATATGACTAAGAACACTAAATCAATATATTCTTCACTTGCTTCATATAACCAAAAACTTCTAAAGCACCTCTTGTATCTTGTGAGTAAATTTCTTCCACCAATATTTTAATAATCCATTAATCAATATTTCTTTATTAAAACATCTCTTATTTTTAGAAATAAATATTATAATGTATATTCTTTTGGTGATTGTCCATTATCAGCAATAATACTTGAGCATCAGCTAAATAAAACACTTCAAAAATTGGATTATCCATATTTCTTTTTCAGCTTTATTATCTTCAAATACAGCTCTACAATAGTTAAATATTGTACTGGCGTATCATTTAAAAGTTTTACGAATCATTCACATTTACTTCCATCGTTATTAATCATTATGAAATAATTATTTTTTTCATCTTCGCTATTATAATAACTTTACACAAATATATGCACTCTAAAGTGCTATATACTATCCATTTTAAAATTATTGTTTAATATAAGCATTTTGAAGGAAATAAAATGGAAAATAATGAATTACCTGCTTGTCCAGTAGAAACAACACTTACCCTTATTGGAAATAAATGGAAAGTATTAATTCTTCGTGATTTAATGCCTGGTTCTAAAAGATTTGGGAAATTACAAAGAAGTATTGGGCAAATCAGTCAAAAAGTTTTAACTTCTAATTTAAAAGAAATGGAAACAAAAGGGATTGTTCATAGAAAAGTTTATGCTGAAGTACCACCGCGTGTCGAATATAGTTTAACTGACTTAGTAAAAAGCCTAAAACCTATTATTGATTCTATGTGGAATTGGGGAGAAAATTATAAAAGAACTATTCAATAAAATAAGTGCCAGCCTATAGCGACACTTATTTTTTCATTTTAATAATCACATTTAAAGAATTATTGACATCACTAGCCTTATATAAAGCTTGATCAAGCTGTTCTAATGGGAATTCATGAGTAATCATACTTTCTAAATTCCACTTACCACAAGCCATGATTTCTTGAACATCATCAACATCTTCTTTCATATAACCACCAGAGCCAATAATACTTTGTTGTGCATATGTCATATGCAATAAATCAATGGAGCGTGGTTCTTTATTGACCGCTACTGAAACAAAACGACTTTCTATTTTTCCTAGTTTTAAAAAATCATCAAGAATACTTTTAGCACCTGCTGCATCTAACCAACAATCAATATTTGCAGTTGGACCATTTAAAGAATAAGCCATTCCAAAATAATCTTTGGCATGATTTATAAAATCATCTACTTGTAGGTTACATGTTTCAAAACCTAATTTTTTAGCAATTTCTAAACGATAAGCTGAATAATCACAAATCATCACTTTTTCCATCCCAAAATATTTAAAAGCAACCGCTGCAGCAATACCAATCGTTCCACTGCCAAAAACAACCGCATTTTGTCCTTTGAAATACCCTTGACCACTTGGAATCATGCCTCTTCTAGCCCCTCGACAGCCTACAGTAAAAGGTTCAATTAAACTTGCTAGTTTATCTGAAATACGTTTTTCTACTTGATAGAGAGAATGATTTTTCTTAGCATTTGGTACTAATATATACTCTGAAAATCCACCTAGTGTCCCCGCTCTTGAAGTATCATCTTTAGCATATAAAGGATAAGGATAAACACGGTCTCCTACTTTAAAATCCTTAACTTCTTTTCCCACCTTAACAATTCTTGAAATTGTTTCATGACCAAATTCACCACCAACATTCACTTTATGTCCTGTATTTGGACCATGCATAAAAACAGCCACATCTGTTCCACATATACTTGAATAAATATTTTGTATTAAAACATCATAATCACCCACTTCAGGAAGAGGTAATTCTTGTATTTTTACTTTTTCTTTTCCTAAATAAATTCCTGCTTTCATAAATTCCCCTTTGGTTGTTTGATACATCGTTGAATCACTTGCATCACAAATTCTATTTCTTCTTTACAATCATCTTTTAGCCATTGAGTAATAATTGCTATAATGCCTTGTATATAAAAAGACATAATGTATTTTCTTTCTTCTTGAGGAACTTGATAACAATCTAAGATTGGCATTAAAACATGTTGAAATAATTGTGAATAACTTTGATTAAGTTGTAGCACTTTTGCTTTTTTTATAGCTGTTAAAAAAAGACGTTTGTTCCTTTTAATATAACTTAAATAAGGTTTTAAATATTTGGGTGTAATTAGATAAAGTTCATCTTTTGAACAATCATTGATCTTATTCACAAAATTTCGTGAATCTTGTCCCATATGCTCAAGAAAATGACGATTCATATATTCAACACTTTCCTTTAATAAATCATCTAATGTTTCATAATGTAAATAAAAGGTCGAACGATTCACATCTGCTTCATGACAAATCTCTTTAACCGTAATATAAGCAAAGTCTTTCTTTTCTAAAAGTTCTAGAAAAGCCTGATCCATTTTTATCGCTGTATTAAAATATTTACTTTCATTTTTATTCATAATCTTTACCCTTTGTTTTATTTATGAAATTTTACTTCCATTTAAACTATTTATATTATCATATTATAAGTTTAATCGAAAAAATGAACCTTAATTAATATTAATTAAATATTATTACCGTTATTCTTCATCACTAATTTCTTTAGCAAGTTCCATAATTTCAAAAGCATACTTTTGTTTTCCACGAACAAGTATTTTCTTATAAACTGGATAATTAATTCCCATTCCAATTAAACCAATTAAACCAATAATAACACCTAAAACAAACATACCCGTTGTCCCACTACCAATGACATTCATTGATAAACACATTCCAACACCCATCAATAAAGCTGAAATAATTCCTAAAGTATAAGTAAAAATATTAGCTGGTAATTTTGCCTTTGCATCTAATTTTCGAAGAGCCACTACCTTTGATGTATCCTTTGGCGCATATTCATTAGCAAGTTGTTCTGCATAAATTTTATCTGTATTCATTTTCATTTCCTCCATTTCTTACAGGTTTATTATAAAAAATAGAAAAATGAAACCAAACAACACAAATAAAGAAGAATGTTGATTTAAAAAAGAAGCTATTCAAATAATAACTTCTACTTTGTATTCTTTTTTAGATAATCTAAAAATGCTTGGATTCTTTTTTCACTACCCATTTGTGATAAATTAAAATAATGATGATGGTCTAATTCATCAGGCATACATTTTTTACCTGAATAATGATTAGGAAATTGATGAACATTATCTAAACCAACACCTCTTCCTAATTTATAAGCATTTTTATAACTTGCATCTTGTAAAAATGCTGGAATAGGAACATCCGTTGTTTTGTTTGCCTCATCCATTGCTTGATAAATGCCATTAGAAACCGCTGATGATTTAGGCGAACAACAAACATATAAAGCAGCATGTGCTAAAATCGTTGTAGATTCTGGCATTCCTATTCTTTCTACCGCTAGAAAAGCATTTGTCGCTACAACAAGAGCTTGTGAATTAGCTAAACCTATATCTTCAGATGCACAAACACAAATTCTTCTAGCAATATATTTAACATCCTCTCCAGCAATCAACATTCTTGCTAGATAATAAAGTGTTGCATCTGGATCGGTATGTTTCATCGATTCAATAAAGGCAGAAATAGTATCATAGTGATTATCACCATTTTTATCATATCTTATGGCCTTTTTTTGAATACATTGTTCAGCTACTTCTAAAGTAATTGAAATTATCCCTTTTTTGTTTCTTTCAGTTGTAAGATAAGCAAGTTCTAAGGCATTTAGAACACTTCTGGCATCTCCTCCTGCTTGAACTGCAAGGAAGCTTTTAGCATTTTCATCAATTATAATCTTTTCTTTACCTAAACCTTTTTCTTGATCTTTTAATGTACGATCAATTAAGGTTATTAAATCATCTTTTTCTAAAGGTTTTAATTCAAAGATACGACATCTTGAAAGTAAAGCATTATTGACTTCAAAATAAGGATTTTCTGTTGTAGCTCCTATTAATATAACAATTCCATCTTCAACAAAAGGAAGAAGATAATCTTGTTGTGTTTTATTAAAGCGATGAATTTCATCAATAAATAAAATTGTTCCTTTTTGATAAGCATTTTGATTAAATTTAGCTTCTTCAATGATTTTTTCTAAATCCTTGATTCCTGCATTTGTTGCATTTAATTTACAAAAGTATGATTTTGTCGTATTCGCAATTACTCGAGCAATCGTTGTTTTCCCTACCCCTGGTGGTCCATATAAAATAATAGAACCTAAACGATCAGCCTTTATTGCACGATAAAGCAATTTATCTTTCCCTATGATATGAAGTTGGCCAACTATTTCATCGAGTTTCTCTGGTCTCATACGGCTTGCTAGTGGGAGTTGTCTTGTATTTTCATTCATATCAAATAAATTCATTTTCTTATTCCTCTTTTATCTTTGTCATTAGTTTTTCAAATGATTTTGCATTTAATATTGTATTCGATATAAATTCACCTTTATAAAAATTAGCCCAATTATTAAAGATACAAGGAACATTTTTAGCCTTTTCTAATGTATCTATTTTAATAAAATTAATTATCAAATTATTTTCTTTAGCATAATTTGATAATTCTTTAACTCCATATTCAACATAAGGACATTCATAACTATAATAAACTGTAAAATCTTGTTGTTCTATTTTCATAGTTCTTGCCTGTTCATTAAAGCGTGGTATTTCATGATTATCAAATTGAAGTGCCATTAATTCATATTCACCAATTGTATCAACTACTTTAAAGCCATAATGTTCAAAGAATTTCTTTTCTCCAAGAAAAGGCTTCTTCTTTTTAGAAACAAGTGTACATACCCCACTTTTAGCTTTTTCTTTAGAATCGTTAATCACATATTCCAATAATTCATTAGCTATTCCTTTTCCTTTAAAACTTCCTGCCACCCATAAACAATAAATATATTCATAATTACTTCCACTAATAGGCACCCATGCTGTTTCTATAGACTCGTATTCAACAAACACTTTACCTCTAGCATCCAATTTTCTAAATACATGTCCATCTTTTATTTTATTTTTAATCCATTCTTTTTTTTGTGTGACACCTGCTTGATGTTTTTTATCTCCTATAGCGCAACAAATATGTTCTTTTTCAATATTTTCTAATGTCAAATTTATATACTGATTCATATTATTCAGTCCCTTCTAATGTTTTAATTCCATTTATTATAATTTCTAATGATAAATCAAAACTTTCTTTTATAGATACTGGATTACCAAAAGCATTGTTATTTACAAGCAAAGAAAATCCTTCTAAAAAACTGCGCAGTGTTCTTATGATATGATTGATATTTTCATCACTTATATTTACTGTTTTCATCACTTTAAAAATCATTTCAAATAATTTTCTGGTTGCATTTTCTTTTTCAATACTTTCATATTTGTTATACCAAAGCATCGCTGTAAAGATTCCTTTATTATTAATTGCATAATTATAAAATGCATAACACATGTTTTTTAATGCCTCGTATCCTGTCACTCCAACAGCTGCTTCTATCGTTAATTTTTCAATTTGTTTCCAGCCATAGAGCATTAATTGTTTTTTTATATCATCAAGGCTAGAAACATGATTATAGAGAGAAGGGGATTTTATCTTTAGCTCTTCAGCAATCATCTTTAATGATAAATTCTCTAACCCTGCTTTATTTGATAAATTTGCTGCTGTTTCAATAATTCGTTCTCGACTAATATTACTCATAGTATTTCTCCTAATTAATTATATTATTATTTTAACTAATCATATTAGTTTTATCAATTATTAAAAAAATGTATCCAAACCCTTTCAAGTTCAAATACATTTTTTATATTATCTAGCTTTCTTTCGATGATATAAATAGGAATAAATAATTGGTAAGATTCCTGGTACAAGAGCTAAAGTAAAAAGTATAAACATATCCATAAAAGGTAACAGCATAATAAGTAGGACCCCACCTAATACCATACATTTACCACTAAAGCGATGAGTATGATACCAATTATCTTGATCGTTTAAAGTCCAAGGAACACGTATTCCAACTGTATAATTAGGCTTTACAGTTGGAAGATAATTACCTAAAACAATATACAATGTTCCTAATAATAACCCTGTAATAAAGCCAATATTTTTAATAAAACCTAATGTATACCCATAAATACAATTACAAATAAATACTGAAACCAAAGGGCAAATCCACAAAACAATTGAATACATCTTGTCATTAATATTTTTGGATTTTGGATCTGTACTTACAGCAAAGATACAAAAAAGATGAATCACAAATATAATTAATGGTAAGACAAATACTGCAAATTCTTTTGATGAATAACCATCAGGTTGTCCATTAAAACCAAAATGTGTAGCAACATCTTTTGGTAATTGATTCCATATAAGCAAACCAATAACCATTGGAAGTAAAACAACAATAGAGGATAATATTACTTTATTTTTATTTCGTTTCATCATAATCATTCTCCTTTTAACTCACTCATCCATAACATAATTTCTTCTAATACCGTTGTATTAAGCTCATAATAAATAAATTTTCCCTCTCGCTCATCACGAATTAAGCCTGCTTCTTTTAAAACAGAAAGATGTCTTGAGATTGCCGCTCCTGATACAGAAAAGTTTTTAACAATATCACCTGCAGACATTCTTGATTGCTTAAGCAAATTAAGTATTTCTCTTCTTGTTGAATCCGCCAAAGCATGAAGCGTATCTTGCATTGCCATATTCATCATCCTTTACATTTAACATTTAACTTAATTGTTAAATGTATTATAACATACTAAAAAATAAATAAAAGACCATTTTTCTCATATATTCAAATTTTCTTTAATTTCAAAATTTAGAATTTCTATTGTGGTATATAGACTTAATATGTTTGAACATATTTTTTCATGAAAAAGTTTACCTTTCATTTAAAAATAAAAAGCATTTGAATTTATTCAAACACTTCCTCATAATTTGGAATTGAATCAACAGCATTTACTTTTAGTGCTTCTACTTTTATATCTTCTTTATCTGTTAAAACTCTGCTTCCTTCTTTTCCCATTGTAAAAAGAATGTGGGTATGAGGATATTTTTGTTTTAATGTTTGAATAATCTTTTCGTAATCTTCTTCATTACTTAATGCAGCTCCTTCTGTTTCATTAACAACAAACCAAGTTACTTTTTCAATAGGATAGTTTTTAACAGCTATATCATAAGGAGCTGCATTGAAAAAGCTTTTCATTTCTTTTTCATAACAACGCTCTATGATATAAGGAACATTATTTATTTCATTTTGTAATACAACAATATCACCCTTTGAAAAATGAGAAAGTACCTCATCGATATATTCAAAATCAATTTCTTTATTTGTTCCACCATATAAAAGAATATGATTTTGTCCACTTTGATCAACTTCAATAATTGCATGCCCTGTTGGTTTATTAGAAATCTTCATATAATCAATATGAACACCTTTATCTACTAAAGCATCTTTCAATAAGCCACTATCACTACCAATAATTCCCACAAAATAAGTATCATTACCAGCAAATGCCATGGCAATCGCTTGATTAACGCCTTTTCCTCCACATTTAATATTATATTCAAGACATCCTTGAGTTTCTCCCGGTACCGTAAAATGATCTACTTTATATACATGATCCAAATTAGCAGATCCAAAACACAATACTTTCATAACTCCTCCATAATAAATCTTTATTCATTCACATTATAAACGGTATTCTCTTTTATTAAAAAAAAAGAAATATTTGAACATCAAGTTTAATTACTTCTAAATTCATAACATTCCGGAAAAGACGTTTGTTCTATATATGTATCTGCTTTTGACTCATAAACATCTTTCATTATTGCATATGGTAATTTATTCACCTTTTTATAAAGGGTACCTGTACTGATATTTAAAGCAAATATTCTTTTAGTTTCAGCCAAAACTTTTAATTTATCCTTTGGTAACTTTATAATATAAACATTTCCTAAATCACTATTATCTTCTTCTTGAAACTCCCTACATCCCTCATTTATCCATGTTCTTAAATCAAACCATTGTTCAGGTTTAGAAATTCCAATGGAACCTACATCTAAAAATCCACAAAAAGTTGCTCCTTTTTCCGCCTTTATAACAAGTTTGTAATCCCCATTATAAAACAGCAATTATCAAGATGTAAACAAACACATCACAATACTTTCATTAACTAAAACACCTTAAATTTAACTTAGCATTTCATATTCATTATCGACAATATTTTATATAATTACTTTGTTATCGTCCTCCCCTGAAAGGAGGTGGTGTAAGTTGTTCTCAGATTTAGCAATATCTGTCGTGGCATGTTTTTAGTTTATTACATATGCAAATGGTTGGACAAAAGATTTAAACGATAACCAGCCTAGTGCTAAGTACACTCTAAAATACTAGAAAAGGTAAGGAATGGCACTCCTTACCTTTTCGTTTGATGCAATTGTTCTCAGATTTGCAATTAGATTATAGCATCTAATATTTTAATGTGCAAGTTGATTTCAAAATCCAATTTGTTATACAAGGTACATAACGAAAATTCATTTCAGTTTTATATATTGTCAAGGAAGAAAAATTATAAAACTAATCTAGATCTTCACCATTTGTTTCAATTACTTTTTTATACCAATAGAACGATTTTTTTCGATATCTATTCATTGTCCCATGACCTTTATCGTCTAAATCCACATAAATGAATCCATATCTTTTTGACATTTGACAAGATGAAGCACTTAATAAATCAATGCAGCCCCATGTTGTATACCCCATTAATTCAACACCATCTATAATAACAGCATCCTTTAATGCTTTAATATGTTCTCGATAATATTCAATATGTCTTTCATCATTAATTTCTTTGCCTTTGACATATACTTCATTTGTTCCTGTACCATTTTCAACAATAAATAATGGTTTTTGATAACGATCATAATACATATTCAATGTATTGCGTAACCCTATTGGATCATCTTGTCTTTTATATAAAATTTCACCTAAATATGGATTTTTTAAAGTAGCAAGAGGATTATTTTTTATCTCCTCATTTATTCTCTCGTCTCCACTAACAACATGAGTTGCATAATAAGAAAACGAAAGAAAATCAACCGTATTATTTTTAAGAATTTCTTTATCATCATCTTCAAAAGGAATAGTAATACCTTTTCTTTCTAATTCTCTTAATTTATACGAAGGATAATAACCTCTCGCCTGTACATCACAAAAAAAGAATGCATCCCTATTTTTTGTAATTGCTGCAAATATATCTTGTGGATGACAAGTATATGGATACCATGTGCCTCCCGCAAACATATTTCCAATTTTATTTGTTGGATCAATTTCGTGACCAATTTTTACCGCCCATGCACTCGCTACTAAAAGATGATGAGTTGCATTGTATAATTGTTGTTCTCTACTTTCATTTTGATCTATAATCACTCCCGCTGATAGATAAGGTAAAACTAGCGTACAATTGATTTCATTAAAAGTAAGCCAATAATGAACAACGCCTTTATATCTCTTAAATAAAACTGTTACATACTTTTTATAAAAATCAATCATATTTCTATTTTTAAAACCACCGTATTCTTTCACCAAATAAAGTGGAAAGTCATAATGAGATAGTGTCACTAAAGGCTCGATATGATATTTTTTTAATTCTTTAAAAATGTCATCATAAAATTGCAAACCTTTCTCATTAGGGTGTTCTTCATCTCCACGTGGAAATATTCTTGACCAAGAGATAGATAATCTTAATACTTTAAAGCCCATTTCTGCAAATAGAGCAATATCTTCTTTATATCGATGATAGAAATCTATTCCTTTTAAAACAGGGTATTTTTCTTTTTCTTTAAAAGAAAGATCTTTTACATTCCCAAACATATATTGAAAACGATTTTTTCCACTTGGAACCACATCCATATTAGCAAGACCTCTACCATCTTCATTATAGCCACCTTCTACTTGATTAGCAGCTATTGCTCCACCCCACAAAAAGTTTTTTGGCAAAGTCTCCATTTTATGCTTCCTCCTCAGCTAATTTCGTAGCTTCTTCTTTCTTGCATAAAGAGTGATCATATGCAATAAAGAATGGATACCAAATAGCTAATGTTAATGGAATCATCAATGCTACAAAAACTAATACTCTCCAGTCTAGACAATAAACAAATATACTTAAAAAAATAGGATACGTTCCACTAATCAATAAATAAGGAGCTGTCACTAAACCAAATGAACATGCTAACCAATAAAGAATAGCAACAATTAATCCATTGGCAATAAATGGAATCATTAATACAGGATTAAACATAATTGGAGCACCAAATAACGCTGGCTCTGAAATTCTAAAAATACTAGGTACAATTGTAGCTTTTCCAAAAGCTTTCAATTGTTGTGATTTTGCTTTCCAACAAGATAAAACACATAATCCAAATGTGTTTCCTGTTCCTCCCAAAAATCCAATACCTAATGTCATAAAAATAGGATGAAAAATCGGTGCTTGTCCTTTTGCAACTAATGCTGCATTAGCTGTAAAAGCTGCTGTTGTAATAGGAGCAGTAAGCGCCATTGTAACCATTTGCCCATGTACACCACAACACCATAATAACAGCATAAATGCACATAAGAATAATGATCCAGGAACAGAGTCAACGGCAGCAATAGGAGTTGCTAAAACTTTTTCAATAAGCGCTGGAATCGATACTCCTAAATAATTACTACTTAACAAACTTAAAATATAAAATATAGAAACATTGATAACCATAGGTACAATTGTTCTAAAAGAATTTGTTAATGCTGGTGGACAAATTTCTGGCAAACGAATTGTAATATTATGTATTTCACAGAATCTTGTAATTTCCACTGTTAATAAAGCCACAATAATAGCAGTGAATAGTCCTTGTGCACCTAAATATGTACAATTCATTAATAATGAAGTTGTTCCGTCTGCTAAAGCTAAATAATTAGCAGGTGCTGCAACTAATAGGAAAACAACAAGAGCTGTTAAACCACTAGTAATACCTTTCATTGAATATGACGTTGCTAAATTATCAGCAATAACAAAAGCAACTGCCATTGCTAGTAATCCCATTGACATATTATAAGGAACTAAAATTGTCATTTTATATTTTGTTGCAAAATTAAGCCACCCAGAAAAAATAGACCAAATTCCTCCTGATTTTACCATATCTGCAGTTACCGGTGGATTAGCAATAACCATAAATACCGCTCCAACAAAAATCAATGGCAATACTGTCATAAAACCTTTTTGCATTGCAGATAAATGTCTTTGTTCCCCTAATTTATCAGCAATTGGAGACATTTTATCTTCAACAAAGTGCATAAACTTATCCATTTATTTTTCCTCCTTTATCATTTTTTTTATTTCTTTTATAATATTTTCAACATTTCCCAAAGCATAATCTGAAGGATTAATAACAGCCGAAGGTCGATCAGTTACTGCTTTTTGAACATCTTTAATTTTATATCTCATTTGTGGTCCCACTAATAAGACATCATAATCTTTATAAACACTTAAATAATCATCAATTGGAATTGCTTTTACCTCTAAATCTTCGTTATTTTGTTTCGCCCATTGATTCATCTTATTCATTAAAATGCCTGTCGACAAACCATTAGCACACATTAATAATACTTTCATAAATCTTCCCTCTCTTTAAATTTGGTAGTGTCAAAGTAAATTGAACACTCGATCGATCTTTTATTTCTTTTTACTTAACAACTGTAGTATAAAATGTAACCGCTTCTTATTCAAATAACATATTTTGCTTATTTTATTTTATTTATACACTTTTTTTTAAATTTATACACTTTTTTCTTCATCCCTATTTATTTCTTACTTTAATTTATATTTCTATAAGCAATAAATTTTTATCTTTTTATTACTATTAAATATTTTTTATACACTTTATACACTAATAAATAAAAAAATAGCTTACTTTACAATAAGCTACTAAAATAAGTATTAAATTTCTTTGATAATCATAATCAAACTTGCAATATCAGAATCAGAAAATCGAATATGAAAAGGTTCTTCTATTATCTCTAATATATCATATAAATATTCATAAGTTTTTTTATGTGTCAAAATTATATTTTTATAATTAAATTTTTTAGGAATTGGAATATTATCAACCAAACTACAGATAACTCCACTAAGATGCATAATAATCCCTATCTTTTTATCATAGGACAATTTATACTGATGATCTAATTCCTGAATAAATTTTGGCAATACTTTTTTCAAGATATCAATATCAATATTAGGTGCTTGCTTCTCAATATTATTAAATATTAATGAATATTTTATTTTCTTTTTTATGACAATATCTTGATCAGAACTTGAAATTAATAAAGTTAATTTATCTAATGGCGTATTGAATAATTGAGTTATTGAAATAAATTTAACGCCATATAATTGAGGATCAAATGGTCCCATTGTGCATAAAATATTATATAACTTTTTTAATTCATTAATTTTAAACAGTAATTCTTTTTGATTGCTCATTGATAATGGAAAAATATCAATATCTTGTAATTCCAATGAATCTTCTAAATATTTTTTTATTTGAATAGCACCACCTTCGCCATTCATACATAAAGTGATAATAATATTTTTCTTTTTTTGGCGATAATAGTTTTCAACAATAGTAGGAAAATAATGTTGATAACTTTGTTCCAATCCAGACATAATATCATCTAAATTATCGTTACAACTCATCTTTTTTACAGTTTCCAAGGCAAGTATTGTGGAGGGGGCAGCAATAAAACGAATATCTATACCTGTTTCTTTAGATATTAATTTACCCATAGTTTTTACAGAACCCATATCATATATAAGTAATACACCCTTTCCTCTATTAATTTTCTCTATCAATGATTTCATTTCTTCATAAGCCACTTGCATTTTCTTTTCTAATAAAAGATCGTATGAATAAACACTATTACTATTTGACATTTGTTTAACAACACCAGCAAGAGAATTTGCAACGTTCTTTCCATGCATAGCAATCAGTAATACTGGTTTATTTTCAGTTTCTTTCAGTTGATTCAAAAGTAAAATTAAAACTACATTTATCGCTTCACCTAATGGAATGGATATTTTATATCTTTTCCCAATATTTTCTATTAATTTTAAACTTAATATATATTCTTTTTGATATTTATTTATTACCTGATTTAAATCAAAGTTTATATATTCATTTTGATTATTATTTATTATTTTTGTCAAATGAAGCGATAAAATAAGAAAGACATCTTGAGTAAATATTCTTTTTAATTTTTGTGATGAGTTATCTAAAAATTCTTTTACTATATCTATAATATCTTGTGAAACATATTTTCCAATAGTCAACTCATCTATTTTTTCTTTATCAATATATTGCCTATAATATGATATCAATTGTTCATATCTATTTTTCAATAAAAGAGAGGTATCAGTTTTTCGTGTGCCTTGTTTTTCAAGATGTTCATAAACAGTATAATTACTTTCTTTTATTTTCACTTTTTCAATAGTGTCTTTTGAATAATAATATAAAAAATCATGTGAAATAATTTTATTTAGTTCTATGTCCTTTTCTTTATAAAAAATAAATCCTTTTTTTACATAGATTGGAAAATCGTCAAGATAAACATAAACATTTGAATCATTATCTAAATTCTTCAAAAAGGCATGTGAACATGCACTAGAAATATCATTTATAAGTTGTTTTATATTATTTTTACAATGATAAAGCAATAAACATTCTAAGGTTTCAGGTTCAACAACAAACGATTTATCGATTTTTCTTGCTTCATTTTTAAAACATTCTTGCACTATTTCTAGTCTTTCAACCAATCCTCTTTTATCTAAAGAAGGTAAATCAATTTTTATTGATATATTATCAAGAGCATTGCTTTTTAAATCATTTTCATTAAAGTAATCAGATGACAAAACAACCATAAAATTATTTTCTTTTATTGAACTCATTTCAATTAAATCATATATAATTGATTTATATTTTTCTGGTATTAAATGAACGTTATCAAAATAAATCATTCCGTTTTTTGCTTTATCTATAGTAGATTTTCTATAATCAACAAATATATTTTTAATCATAGTTTCATCATTCATAAAGTACTTACAATTTAACTTCACTAATTGCCCACTTTGACTAACAAGTCCTTTTTCTTTGCAAAATTCATATATTTTTTTAGCAAATAAACTCTTACCCGTACCACTTTCCCCTGTCAATAAAATAATAGGTTTTTTTCCAGGATATAAGAGCGTTGATTTAATATCTTGAATGGGCTTAGCGAGGCTTCCATTAACCCCTATAAGTTGATTAAAGATTAGATCATTTTCATCTAATTTATTATGTATTTTATAAAGCACAGGTCTCCCAGATATTTTTTCTAATTTGTTTTCTCTAACTAACTCATTCAAAATAGCAGATAAATTAGAACGTTGAATATTTAAATAACTTGCTAATTCTTTCGTTGAAAATAACATTTTAGAGGGATTATTTTGATTTTTTTGTGTAGATAGTTTATCGATATAAAAAAGAACTTCATATTTCTTTTTCATAAAATTTCTCCTTTTCTAAATATATTCATATTATAAAACAAACAAATAAATATGCACACTTTTATAAAATCTATATTTTTTATACGCCTTTCAATTCTATAGGTACTTTAACTTTCGCATAACGTACTTTTTTACCACTTTCTTGAAAATAGTAATTTGGATAAGTTGCTGTTGCAATTCCACAAGATTTAATATTGTGTTTTTTCAAATAATTAAAAATATCTCTAAAAATTTCAGTATTTGGGTATTCCCAATCTTCATTAATAACAACCGTATTTAAACAATGTCTCCTTGGCACAACTTTTGCATCTTCTAAAAATTCTTGAGGAATTTGATTATAAATAATTTCTGGTATTACAAAAAACCACTCTGTTACACTTTGTGGAGAATCACATATATTTTCTACATTAGTTACTTGTGCTTGGTTAATAAACGGAAGATATTCAAATAATTTTGCATAATATCTTGGATTATCTTTAGTAAAACATATTTCTGATTGAGAAATTTTTGCATATGGCAATAAATAGCATTTAGGTTCAACAGTAATCCAATAGTTTCCAATATTATAAAAGTCTATTTCTGACTCCATTTTTAAAGTTGTTAAATAATTAATAAGATTTTTAGTTTCTTTTACTTCTAGCTCTAGTTCATCAATTTTTTTATTTAAAATATCTGTTATTTTAGAAACTGGTATACCTTCAACATATTCTACCGATTCTTTCATAGAATAGCCAATTTTTCGATTATATATACAAATCAATAATGAAATAATATCTCTATTATCTAAATCACGATAATTATTTTTACTTGTTCTTTTTGGAGTAATAACTCCTTCTTTTTCATAATAGCGTATTGTATCTGTAGAGATTCCCAACAATTTAGCTGCATCACTAATTTTCATAATCTAAACTCCTTAACATTTAAGTTACTCCTATGTTTTATTGATATAGAATTATATCATACAAGATTTATTTCTGCAATTTCATGTATATTTAGAAGCAATCATACCTAAATTAGATAAATAAAACCTTCCTTGACTATAAAGTTACTCCATAAATTATAATTTATATATAATCAAATTTGGAGGTAGAAAAATGAAAAATCGTATTGTATTAATTACTGGTGGAGCAAGCGGAATAGGAAAAGCTATGGTTCGCATGTTTGCTGATAGAGGTTGTCAAGTTATTATTTTTGATGTTCAAGACGATAAAGGAGAAGTTTTGGCAAAAGAATTATGTGATCAAAGAAAAAAAGTTGTTTATAAACATGTTAATTTATTTGATATTGATGAAATCAAAAGTGCCTATACATGGATAAAAGAACAATTTGGAAAACTAGATTACGCTATGAATAATGCAGGATTTGGTATTCCAGCAAAACCACTTGATGAATGTACTAGTGAAGAAGTCAATAAAGTAATTGGAATTTGCTTAATAGCTGTTACAAACTGTATGATTGAAGAAATAAAAATAATGAAAGAAAATGGTTTTGGACGTATTGTCAACACTACATCAGGTGCTGGACTATTAGGGGTCAAAGGAAATTCAATCTATTGTGCAGCAAAACATGGTGTTGTGGGTATCACAAAAGCAGCTGCACTTGATTACGCAACATCTAATATTACTATTAATGCTATTGCCCCAGGTACTATTGAAACTGAATTAGTAAATTCACTTAAAGAAATTGCGCCTGAAGCTTATAAACAAGCAGAAGAATCAAACCCAGCTGGTCATTTAGGAAAACCAGAAGATATTGCTAATGCAGCACTATTCTTATGTGAAGATACATCATCCTTTATAAATGGTGTTATACTTCCTGTTGATAGCGGTTGTGTAGCCGGAAAATAATAATATAGTTCTAATAAAAAAAATTCTAACAATTGTATTGTAAACCATATTATATTTATAAATGACTATTTTCCTACAATAGCTAACTCTTAAAAATAGAAAAGGTAAGGCGTACCATTCCTTACCTTTTCGTTTTGATGTTAATTGCATTCCAATTTGCAATTGGATTATAGCATCTAATATTTTAATGTGCAAGTTGATTTCAAAATCCAATTTGTTGCATATTTGATAACTTTGTTACATAATAGTCGAATTGTCAAAACAATGCAAAATAACTTATTACACATTATATTTTTTCTTTACCTAAAAACAAATCAATAGCATTTATATGATGAACACCTTCTTGTTGATCACGAAATCTATCTAATGAAACAATATAGCGAGGATAACCATCCCTTATTTTTCTAAATGGTCGGTACTCTCTCTCCTTAATCCGTTCTGTGGCTTTTATATCCTCACCTTGCATGGTATAAGTAACTTGAATATATGCGTAATCACCACTCGTATTCCGTGTAATAAAATCACATTCCAATTTACCTATTTTACCAATGCTAATTTGATAATCTTGGCTCGCTAAATATAAATAAACCATATTTTCAAGTGAAGGTCCATAACTCAATCTATTATCCGTATTCATAGCAAAATATATAGCCAAATCTGATAAATAATATTTTTGTTCTCTTCTTAAAGATTTTTTACTTTTAAGATCAAAGCGATTACACTCATATATTATTTTTGCTTTTTTTAGATCTTCGATATAACCTCTAACTGTTGTTGCCTTTGTTTTATATCCTTCCTTTTCCAAACATTCAAGCAGATTACTTAGCGAAAATGGTGCTGAATAATTATTTAAAAGAAAAGATTGTACTCTTTCATATACTGGAACATTTGAAATTCTTTTTCTTGTTTTAACATCTTTTTCAAAAATTTCAGATATAATTCCTCTAGTGTATGTTTGCCTTGCTTGAATATCATCAAACTCTATAGTTTTTGGAAAGCCTCCATTTAAAATATATTCTTCAAACTCAACATATATATCTTGATCTATTTTCTTTTTAAAGAATCGTTTCATTTCTAAATACTCTGAAAAATCTAGTGTAAAAGTTTCAAAGTTTAGATACCTACCTGTAAGTTTTGTTGAAATTTCATCACTTAGTAAATAAGAATTTGAACCAGTAAGGAATATTGAATATCCTTCTTCAGCATATGCATGAATTACACTTTCAAACCCAAAAACATTTTGCACTTCATCTATAAATAAATAATAATTTTCATCATCACCTAGCATATATTCTATTTTTGTTTCGAGTTCTTCAGAAGTTTTTATATTTTTGTACCCTCTTCTATCTAAAGGAATATAAATAATTTGTGTTTTTGGGATTCCTCTATCAATCAACTCATTCATAATAGCTTTTAAAATAAATGATTTTCCACACCTTCTAATGCCGGTAATTACTTTTATAATATCCGAATCATAAAACGGACGGATTTTTTTTAAATACTTTTCTCTTGGATACACATTATTAAACATGATTTTTCCTCCAATCTTTACCACTATCATAGCATAAATCCTAAATTCATGGTACTATTTTATAAATTTTGTTATTTAAAGTACCGTGAGAAGCACTTTTATTATCATAGAGTATATTGATATAATGAAGCATTTTCACACGTTATCATTTATTATACCTACACAAATATAAATTTCTTTCAAATTTACATTCTACTATATTCCAATATTTCAACCAACATCTAGGTAATTCTATTTTCTACCCATTGTAATAATATTATTGATTTCTTATGATAATACAAAGTTTCAAATTTAACCATTCTTTACTATATTCATTATTGTCAGTATATCCTTATTTTAAAAAAAAGAAGTATTCAAACTTCTTACAAAGTTAAAATACTTCTTTAGATATCTCATAAAAGTTATTACTAACATTTTGAGAATTACAAAACACGATAAATTAAGGGAGATAGCGTAATTTTGTTGCATATAAGTTGCATTAACGCTTTAAAACTTTATTAACAAACCTAAAAATATATTATTAATTTTTTATGTTTTCAGGGAAGAACAACATCACTAATTAATCTATACAAAAAAATAAATATATTGTATATGTATATTTTAAATTTAACTTAGCATTTCATATTCATTATCGACAATATTTGATATAATTACTTTGTTATCGTCCTCCCCTGAAAGGAGGTGATACAATGATTTCTAACTTAATAATATCTGTCGTGGCAGGTGTATTAGTATACTACATATACAAATGGTTGGACAAGATATTCAAACGATAACGAGCCTAGTGCTAAGAACACTCTAAAATTTCAAAAAAGGTAAGAATCTGACACATTCTTACCTTTTTGCATTGATACAATGATCTCTAACTTGCAATTAGATTATAGCATTTAGTATTTTAATATGCAAGTTGTTTTCAAAATCCAATTTGTTGCATAATTGAGAATATTTATTACACACCGAAGAAAATAAACAATTCAAATATAGAAATTACTATGATAGCTATTTTCTCCCATTAATGGTACAACTTGGATTTGATCAAACACCTCATTGTTGTAGACATACCTGTATTTCATTATTAGCTGAAGCGTAAGTATCTCCTACATATCAAAAAATGATTATTGGACATAAAGGAGCAATGAGCTTGACCGAAAAAGTTTATACACATATTGATATTAATTTGTTGATTGATGCAGTTAATAGTATTTACTATCCAGAAAGTATAAAAAATAAGTAATATGAATATAATGTATAAGTCAATATTAATAATTGACTTGTACACTTAATTGTGTATAATTTATTTGAAGGTAGAAATTACCGAACAGTACGGCTCCTACCGCCACAAGTGTAGGGCGTTAAAGTGTGGAAGGATGCAAATCCTTCCTTTTATTTTACAAAAAGGGAATGTGATTAAAGTGAAATTTTATACTATAGATATAGATCATATTAAATACTTATATTCTTATGATTCTGAAGTTTATTTGAATAAGCAACGTCATGATTATGAAAATAAACCCTATGTAGGAATCATTATATACAATAACTCAATTCCTTATTTTGTTCCTTTAACCTCCGCAAAACCAAAACATTTAAAATTGAAAAATAATGGTGCTGATTACTTGGTTATTTACGAAAACATAAACAAAACAGAAGTACATAAATTAGATATTATTAAAGATATAGGCAATGGCGAAATCAAAAAACTATTATCTGTTATTGATTTAAAAAAAGCAATTCCTGTTGCAAATAACTGTTATCATGAAATTGATATACGTAACCATAAAGATCGAGACTTACTTGCAAAAGAGTATGAATTTTGCAAAAGAAAGAAAAAAACAATTTTTGATAAAACCATAAGTATTATCAATTATCAAAAGAAAACAAACATAATTAAATTTGCTTATTGCAATTTTAATTTATTAGAAGAAAAAATGAACGAATGGAATGACACTCATTAGGTCATTCCATTTTTATTTGTTGCATATTTGAGAATATGAGGTGATAACTTTGTTGCATACGTGTTGCATATAAGTTGCATACCGTTTTTATTTTATAAAAAATGAAAAAAACCCAAATCGAGTTTTTCCCATAAATATAAGGGTTTTGCCGATTTGAGTTTCTTTGAATTTCTCTGAATAAACGTATAAATTAACGTTTTGAGAATTGTGGAGCACGACGTGCTTTTTTAAGACCATATTTTTTACGTTCTTTAACACGTGAATCACGAGTTAAGAATCCTGCAGCTTTTAATGTTGGTCTATAATCGTCACCAGCTTGTAATAAAGCTCTAGCAACACCATGACGGATTGCACCAGCTTGTCCTGAGTACCCTCCACCATAAACATTAACAGTTACATCAAATTTGTCTTTAGTGTTTGTTAATTCTAATGGTTGATTAACGATCATGTTTAATACGTCTGATGCTAAATATTCTCTAGCTTCTTTTCCATTAATAACGAAGTTTCCTGTACCTGGTGTTAAGATAACACGTGCTACAGAAGATTTTCTTCTACCTGTTCCTCTATATTGTACGTTTGCCATTATCTTTCACCTTACCCTTTCACTTTCATTTCTACTGGATTTTGTGCTGCATGAGGATGTTTATCACCAGCATAAACAAATAATTTCATTCCTTGTTTTCTACCTAAAGTGTTATGTGGTAACATACCTTTAACTGCTGCTTCAACAAATCCTGTTGGATTTTGTTCTAAGAATTGTTTAGCTGTCTTAACTTTAAGACCACCTAACCATCCTGAATGACGGTAATATTTAGTGTTTTCTAATTTTTTACCTGTCATAACTACTTTGTCAGCATTGATAATGATTACATAATCACCAGTATCAACATGTGGTGTGTAAGTAGGTTTATTTTTCCCTCTTAACACTGTAGCAACTTCTGAAGCTAAACGACCTAATGTTTGTCCAGCTGCGTCAACTACATACCATTTTCTTTCGATTGTGGCAGCATTTGCCATTGTTGTTTGTCTCATCTTTTTCTTTTCTCCTTTGTTTATCCTTACCGGGGACTTTAAAAGGTTTTTGCCTATGAAACCTTTTTAATTATATGAAATCACAATATCAATGTCAACAAAATAATGCGACAAAATCGAATATTTTTTATTCTAAAACTATCTTGGATCTACAGGTATAATACATGCTGCAACAACATAGGCAAGAAGTCCTGTTCCTGCATATAAACAAAGCAAACCACAAGCAAGTCTTACAAGCGTTGGATCTACATCAAAATATTCTCCAAGTCCTCCGCATACCCCTGCTAATACCTTATCTTTAGTTGAACGATATAACTTTTTATTCATTATTATTCCCCCTTAAAATGAATTGTTACATTTCCCATATCTGTATCGATATCAATATTTTTATTTCCTATTACTTGACTTGCATCACTTATATGAATAGAACTCATACTTCCATCTTTTGTCACTTTATATTGATCTCTTGTATCTGTCATCACTAAAGATACATTTCCCATATCATTTTCTAAATCTAAGTTATACGTATCTAAATTTGAAATCTCAAGATCCCCCATATCATTAGAAATATCAGTATTTCCTTTAACAAGTAAATGTTTGATTGTTACTTTACTTGTATCACTTTCCATTTCTAATTGATTGCATTGTAAATCTTCAATTGTAATCTTTGAGGCATCAATATCTAAATCAATGTGATTAAATTGAATATTTCTTGGAATATATAAAGTAAGGTTACTTGTTTCTTTTTTACGAGTAACACCCGTAAAAGAAATATCTGCAACTTGTCCATTATATTTAAAATCATAATCTTTATTAACATGACTTCCTTCTACTTTAATTGTATTTCCATCATAATAAACGATTTTACCATTTAATGCTGATAATTCTAAATCAAGGTTACAATGAGCATCAACACCTAATTCCAAATTAACATCTTTTGCTTTACCAAAAGATTTAAATTTAACATAATTCGTTACTTTTTGTGCTTCACCAGGTAATTGATCTAAGCCATTCATCAAAACACCACCAACGCATAAAGCAAGACCAAGAATTAATGTTACAAGTGCAATACATTTATAAATTTTCATATTAACCCACCACCTTATTATAAATATCTTTACCTAAATCAATGAGTGCTCTAAATGCTTGGGGTAAATATTTAAAAATACTGACTGTCATTAAAGAAGTTAAATAACTCAAAGAAAATAATAATAAACCAACACCTAAACAAATAAGACCACCAGCAATTAAACCATCCATAAACATTTTAATAGCAACAACAACTAAAGCAACTAAAGCACATAACAATCCAAATGTACCAAATATACCGATACATACAATTGAAAGAAATAAACCAAACGCTGCTACTACTAAACCACCAACACCACCAATTGTTGGTAAAATAAGTAAAACTAATAAAACAACAATGATTCCTCTTAATATACGTGTATTTCTTTCATTATAATGATGAATTACTTCTTCATTTTCTTGCTCATTTATATCAAGTCCCTCTTTAATTGTTTGTGCAACTTTTTCAGGTGTTCCTAATTCATCTATAACTTCTTGTTCATGTTCACTTCCTGCATCTTCAAAGTAATCACGATAATAATTAAGTGCTTCATCTCTTTCTATTGAATCTATATCTTGTAATAATTTTTCCAATTCATCTAAAAATTGCTCCTTATTCATTATTATCCCCTCCTTTTAATAATGAATTAATTTTTTCTGTATAACTTATCCATTCATTTCTATACATCTCTAATTTATTCTTTCCATTATCTGTAATTCTATAATATCTTCGATTTCTACCATCAATTTGTTTATCATATGTCTCTAAACAATCATCTTTTTGTAATCTTCTAAGGACAGGATAGAGTGTCGATTCTGAAACATCGATTCCTTTTCTCACATCTTGTGTAATTTTATAACCATAGGTTCCTTCTTCTTTTTTAGCGACAACACTTAAAACAATGGCGTCTAACAAAGCAGCCCCTGTATTAAATATCATATTTGCCCTCCTATTCTTTTTACAATAATATTATATAACGTATAGTATTATATTACAACAAATTTGTTGATAAAAAAATAATGTGCTAAACACATTATTCAAAAAATTCTAAAGTTAATTTTAAAACTTGTTTAATATCAGATAGTTTATCAAAATTATGATTGCCATCTTCTATCGAAACAAACTTTGTTCCTTTATGAAATAGTTTCATGTATTTGTTACTGATTTCATAAGGAACTGTTGTATCTTTTGTTCCATGAATCACAAGTAAATCATTTTGATAAGTATCTAATTCTTGATAAAAATCTCTTTTTAAAATATCTTCTACAAAATCATCTGATATTTCATACCCACCATGATCATAAGTTTTCGCTCTTTCAACTTGTCCTGTTAAATAATGAAGCGCATCTGGTAAATTGAAAGCAGGTGCCCATAAAACCATCTTTTTAATTACATCTGGATAAAGCTTAGCAAGTTCACTAGCAATAGCGCCACCCATTGAATGACCTAAAACATAGATTTCAGTACAATTTTCCATTTTTAAACATTCTTCTAAAATCACTCTTGCACAAGAAAGTTCATCTTGAAAAGTCATATCGACAAAATTACCATCACTTTCTCCACTTCCTAAAAAGTCAAAACGAAATGATGCTATTCCTTTTGATTCTAACATACGGGATAATTGAACATAAGAAAACTTTGTTCCTGTTTTTTGTCCCGTAAAACCATGAAAAATCAAACAAACCGGATGTTTATCTTGATTAGGTTTATGAAAAAAACCTCTAAGTGTACCTTTAGGTGTAGGAATTTCACAATAATGTTGCATTTTAAATATCCTCATGTGCTTTCTTGATTCTTCGAATGCCACCCATTGTAACATATTGTTTTGTAATATCTATAATATTTTCTTTTTTAAAATCTCCACCTATAAAAAGACACGTATCCATAATTTCATTTGTTACAATTGTAAGCATTTCATCAGATAATTCCTCTGGTATTTCATTTCTTACAATTTCTTTACATTCATCTATATATTCAGTTTTATCAATTTCTGTAATACCTTCCATATTAATACCTCCATGTATTTTTCATTATAACAAATAATATGTCTAAATGATGAATTTATCAAAAAAAAGACCAAATTGTTCCATTACAACAATTCTAATTAATCTTTCCATATAATGAAAATAAGAACTCTCCATACCCCATTGATACTATGATTATAGCGTGTTAGTAGAGAAATAAAGAAAGGTAAAAAATGACTAAAAAGAAGAAATATATTTATATTAATTTAAAAAATACCAGAGAGGATAAAGATTTAAAACAAAAAGACATAGCTAAATTGATTCATGTATCCCCGCGTACATACTCTCACTATGAGAATAACGAAAGAGAAATGTCCCTCGATACTTGGAAATTACTTTCTAAACTTTTAGAAAAAAGTATTGATTATCTAAGCATCATTGAAGAAAAAAAGAAAGATAAGGAGTAAAATCTCCTTATCCCTTATTCATAATCACAAGTATAACCTTTATGATCTAATTCTAATTTAATAACTTCCCAATCATTTAATAATGATCCAAGTTCTTCTTTTAAGCGAACAACACCCATTTTATCTTCTTCACGAATAACTACCATTAAAGTAGGTCCTGCCCCTGATAAATAACATCCTAAAACATTTTCATCGTTTTCTAAAACATTCATAATTTCATCATAATTATGAATCAACTTACCACGATAAGGTTGATGTAAACGATCTTTAAATCCTAATTTTAAACCATCATCATAACCATTAATCAAAGAAGCAACGACAAGAGCTAAATGGGAAACATTTTTGATTGCATCTTGACGATCTAATGTTTGTGGTAACACTTTACGTGATTCTTCAGTAGATAAAGTAAATGGTGGAATTAAAGCTACAAAACGATATTCATGTTTTACAGGAATATTTAATGTAAGCACTTGTTCTTCTTCCATGACTGAAACTGTTAAACCACCAAAAATAGCTGGTGCAACGTTGTCTGGATGTCCTTCAATCTTGGTCGCAAGTTCAAGAATTTCTTGTCGATCATCTGTTTTGTCTTTAAAAGCAAAAGCTCCAACGATTCCTGCCACAATACATGTTGAACTACTTCCAAGACCTCTTGTATAAGGAACTTGACTTTCACAATGAATATTGACACCTTTAAAATCTAAACCGCAGCTTTGAGCTGCTTGGCTAAAAGCTTGGTATGTTAAGTTTTCTTCATTACAAAATTGTGTTGGACAACCTGTAATATTTAATCCACCTTCATTTAATTCAAAAGTAAAGGTATTATATAAAGTTAACGCTAATCCAGCAACGTCAAATCCTGGTCCTAAATTGGCACTTGTTGCTGGTACTTTGACTTTGACTTTCATTCTTTAAAGTCCTTCCATTTCTGATTTAATAAAATTAATAATTTCTGTTTTATCAATATGTGTTTTATGTAGCACTTCTCTATCCTTAATTCCAACTAATGGTTTAGGTACTGCTACACCTGTTTTTTCATTTAATTTTTCAATTGCATCATAAACATCTAATTCTTCATTGAATAATGCTTTATAAACAGATTCAGGGAATTTATATGGTGAAGCTGTTGAAAGTAAGATTGTTTTAGTTTGATCTCCAGTTTCCTTTTGATATTGTTTTAATACACCATAACCACATGCTGTATGTGTATCTAAAACATAACCATTATCTTCATAACAATCTTTAATTGTTTTTAAAACTTCTTCTTCATTTAAATATCCTGCTTTAAATTGATCTTGAATACGTGCAAATGTTTCATCATCAACTTCATAAATACCATCTGCTTTTAATTTTTCCATGTATTCTTTAACCTTATCACCATCTTTTCCAGACATATACCATACAAGTCTTTCTAAGTTACTTGATACTAAAATATCCATTGCTGGTGCATTTGTTTTAAAGAATTCCCTATTAGCATCATATTTACCTGTTGTAAAGAAATCAGTTAAAATATTATTCTTATTAGATGCGGTAATAAATTTATTAACAGGAAGACCCATATTTTTCGCAAACCATCCTGCCAAACAGTTTCCAAAGTTTCCACTAGGCACACAGAAGTTTACTTGATCACCCATTTCAATTTCTTTATTTCTTACAAGTTCAAAATAACTATGGAAATAATATACGATTTGTGGAATCAAACGTCCTACATTAATTGAGTTAGCTGAAGATAAGAAAACATGATGTTGATCACTTACTTCTTTTAACATTTTATCTCCAAACGCTACTTTTACAGCACTTTGAGCATCATCAAAGTTACCATGAATTCCAACAACTTTAACATTTTTTCCTTCTTGAGAAACCATTTGTTGTTGTTGAATCGCACTTACTCCATCTAATGGATAAAATACTTTAATACATGTTCCTTCAACATCTTTAAATCCTTCTAAAGCAGCTTTACCAGTATCACCACTTGTTGCTGCTAAAATCATGACTTCACGATCTTCTTTTAATTGTTTTAAAGATAAAGTCATTAAATGTGGTAATAAAGATAATGCCATATCTTTAAAAGCAGCTGTTTGTCCATGGAATAATTCAGCTACATAAACATCTCCTGCTTTTTTTACAGGAACAACAATTTCTGGAAATAAACCTTTTCCATATGCATTTAAACATGCTTGATGGATAAGTTCTTTACCATCTTCAGGAACAAAAGTTGAAATCACCTCTGTTGCTAAATCTACATAATTTAATTGAACTAATTTATTTAAATCTAATTTTTGAAAATCAAAATTAGGAACTAACAATCCCCCATCATCACCAATTCCTTGTACAATTGCTTGATAGAAATTGATTTGATCTTGATGATTACGCGTACTTACATATGTCTTATTCATCGCTATATCCTCCAATAATTGAATTTATTATATTGAATATTGTATACAAAGTCAACAATCCAAGATTTTATTATTAATATAATATAAGGAAAGAAACTATGAGAAAAAATTGACTACTGTATACAATCATGCTATTATATCAAAAAAGTAAAGAAAGCGAGGCTTAACTATGATAACCATTAAAACTATTATTGATGCATTTAAAAAATAAAGCTCAAGAATAATGGTTTGTTTATGTTAAGTTTTCAATAGACCATTTGGTCTATTTTTATTATAAGGGGGACTATCATGAAAATAGGTGTTATTGGACTTGGTACTGTAGGATATGGGGTCATTGAAATTCTTACAAATGAAAAAACACGTTTAGAAAAAGAAATGAAACAAGAAATTGTTGTTAAATACGGGTGTGGTCTTGAAGAAGTAGACTTACCTAAGGAAATTATTTATACAAAAGATTATCATGATGTTGTTAATGATGCGGAAATTGATGTCGTGGTTGAACTTATTGGGGGAACAACAATTGCGAAAAACATTATCTTAGAAGCATTAAATAACAAAAAACATGTAGTTACAGCTAATAAAGCTTTATTAGCTCATTATGGAAAAGAAATTTTCCAAACTGCTAAAGCAAATGATGTACATATTTTCTATGAAGCTTCTGTAGGGGGAGGTATTCCTGTTCTAGCAAGTCAAAAAGAAAGTTTGATTGCAAATAACACTAAAGAAATTGTTGGTATTTTAAATGGAACAACAAACTTTATTTTAACTTTAATGGAAAATGAAAATCTTGATTTTGATGAAGCCTTATCAATTGCAGATGGTTTAGGATATGTTGAAGCTAATCCTGCTTTAGACTTAGATGGAATTGATGCTGCTCATAAAATTTGTATCTTAGCGCAAAATGGTTATCAAAAATTTGTTGACTTTGATCAAATTCAAGCTAGCGGTATCCGTAATGTGACAAAGCTTGATATGGACTATGCTAAAAAATTAGGATATCGTTTTAAAATGATTGCCCAAGCAAAACCAGTAAAAGATGGTTTAGGAATTGATGTTTCCGCAACACTTGTTAATTTAAATGAACTTGTTGCTAATGTTATGGATTCTTACAACGTTGTTGAAATCGATAACGATTATGTTAATAACATCATCTATTATGGTCGTGGTGCTGGACGTTATGTCACTGCTTCAGCTGTTGTCAGTGATATCATGAAAACACACCAAGTAGAAAGATGGTCACATGATTATGAAGATTGTAAACATGTTTACCCTATTTCTTCTTCACGCTATTATGTAAGAGCATCTAAACCTGTAGATATTCCTTATGAAACATACTATAGTGAAAAAGATGATCATATTTATATAACAGAAGAAATTGAATTAGCTGATTTAAAAAATAAATTAAATGATGAAAATGCTGTTATTTTCAAAGTAAGAGGATAAGGAGATTATAAAAATGAAAAAATTTAAAATTGCTATTGTAGGTGCTACTGGTGCCGTTGGTCGTGAAATGTTAAGATGTGTTTTCCAATTTAACTTTCCTTTTGAAAGTATTAAATTATTAGCTTCTGCAAGAAGTGCTGGAAAAGAAATCGAATTTGAAGGACATAAATTTGTTGTTGAAGAATTAACTGAAAACAGTTTTGAAGGTGTTGAAGTTGCTTTCTGGTCTGCTGGTGGAAGTATTTCAGAAAAATATATGAAATATGCCGTAGAAGCTGGATGTGTCAATATTGATAATACTTCACATTTTAGAATGGATCCTAATGTTCCTTTAGTTGTACCTGAAGTAAATGGTGAAGCATTAGTAAATCATCATGGAATTATTTCTTGTCCAAATTGTACAACAATTATGATGTGTAGTGCATTAACAAGATTAAATGATGAATTTGATATTGAAAGAATCGTTGTTTCTACTTACCAAGCTGTATCTGGTGCTGGTGTTGCTGGTATGGAAGAGCTTTATCGTCAAAGCCAAGAAGTTTTAGATGGTAAAGAACCTGTTGCTAAAACATTACCTTGTGCTGGAGATAAAAAACATTTTCCAATTGCTTTCAACTGTATTCCTCAAGTTGATAAATTTGATTTATCAAATGGATATAGTAAAGAAGAAATGAAAATGGTTAATGAAACTAAAAAAATCTTCAATAAAGATATTGAAGTCAATGCGACTTGTGTACGTGTTCCTGTTTTACGTGGACATAGTGAATCAATCTATATTGAAACTAAAAAAACAATCGATATGGATAAAGTCTTTGAATTATTAGGAAATAGTACAGGTATCAATTTATGTGATGATTTAGCTAACCAAGTATATCCAATGCCAACAAGCTTTATTGGTGATGAATTAACTCACGTTGGACGCGTTAGAAAAGATTTATATAAAGATAACGCTTTAAGTTTATGGATTACAGGTGACCAATTAATGAAAGGTGCTGCTTATAACTCTGTAGACATCGGATTAAAAATGATTGAATTAGGTTTATTAAAATAAAAGGCAATGACCTCCAATGGAGGTCATTTTTATTGTTCAATTGTTTTAATGACTTTTGCTGGAACACCTGCAATCAGGCTATTGTCTGGCATATTTTTAGTCACCACTGCTCCTGCTGCAATCACACACCCCGCACCAATGGTAACTCCTGGCATCACAGAAACATTGGCCCCAAACCAACAATTATTCCCTACTTTAATTGGTAAAGCTTTTTCTAGTCCTTGATTTCTTCTTGTATAATTCAATGGATGATTCGCTGTATAAAACCCACAAGAAGGACCAATAAAAACATGATCACCTATTTCAATGGATGCCCCATCCATAAAATAGTTATTAATGTTCACAAAAACATTCTTTCCTAATTTTATATTTTTTCCATAATCTGCTGTAAAAGGACTTAACAAAACAAGATTTTCTGGAAAATATCCTAAAATCTTTTCAATTATATCATTTCTTTTTTCACCACTTGGTTTTAGTTGATTTAATTCAAAGCATAAATCCTGACAAACTAATCTTTGATCTATGAGTTCTTGATCATTATTCGCATCATACCATAAACCTGCTTCCATCTTGTCTTTTTCAGTCATATTCAACACTCCTTTTTCAACTATTATATCTTTTAAATAAAATACCTCAACAAAAAATATAAAATTTACCACATGCTTTTCATCGTCAGGAACAAATGCTTTTTCCATATCATATTTTTGAGACAACTTGTTATAACATTCTTTACAAATTTGTGGTGCTACAATAGCTTCTCTAATTTCACTAGGAATTTCCCAACGCCCAAGTACAACTTGATCTTCCTTTTTTCAATTTTTTTCAGACAATTTCCATAATAATCTTCATAAAGATACTCTATAGTTTCATATTTATTCCTATCATATCTACATGAACTATCAAGGCATGCATTAATAATTTTCTTGCAAGTATTTACGCTTATCTCAGATTTTTAAAACATGGTAACTGCTGTTTCTACAACCTCATTCATTCCATATCCAATAACATGATTACTCATCATCTTCATCTTCCTTCTGCCTTATTTTATCATCGTTCTCTCACTATTTCATTGGCTGGATTGCCCAAACAGTTGACAAACTGTTTTATACTGTTATATACTGTTTATAGATGGAGGAGGACTTATATGCGCATAATTATTAATCACTCATCTATGATTCCAATTTATGAACAAATTGTCGATCAGATAAAGAAACAAATCAATAACCACACTTTAAAAGAAAATGATGCTTTGCCTTCTGTAAGAAGTCTTGCTAAAGAATTACAAATTAGTGCTCTTACTGTAAAAAAAGCCTATGATTTTTTAGAAAACGGAGGTCTTACTAAAACAATTCATGGTAAAGGAACTTTTATTCTTGCTGTTAATGAAGAAACACTTCTAGAAGAAGCACGAAAAGAGATAGAAGATTATTTAGAAAAAGCCATTCAAAAAGGAAAACAAGCTGGTGTGAGTTATGAAGAAATTAAAGAAATGCTAGAACTATTAATGGAGGAGTAATATGTTAAAAGTTAATCATATTCAAAAAACTTATTCACATTTTCATTTAGATTGTTCATTAGAAATAAAACCCGGTTCCATTACTGGAATAATAGGAAAAAATGGTTCAGGAAAAACTACACTTTTTAAAGCCATTTTAAATCTCATTCATATCGATTCTGGTGATATTACACTTTTAGATAAAGATTATAAAGATGTTGATAAAAATAAAATTGGTTGTACACTAGCTAATATTTCTTTATGTGAATATCTTAAATTGAAAGATTTAATAAATCTTTTAAATAACACCTATAAAGATTTTGATTTAGATTACTTTCTACAAAAATGTAAACAATATCAATTTCCTTTAGATAAAAAAATCAATGAATTCTCTACCGGTATGAAAGCAAAACTCAATGTTTTAATTGCCTTATCACATCATGCCTCATTTCTTATTCTCGACGAACCAACAAATGGTTTAGATGTTCTTGCTCGAGAAGAAATCATTGACTTAATTCGAGAATTTATGGAAGAAGATGAAAACCGTTCAGTTTTAATTAGTTCTCATATTTCTTCTGATTTAGAAGGTCTATGTGATGATATTTATATGATTGATGATGGCAAATTTATATTCCATGAAACAACGGATTGTTTATTAGATCAATATGGTTTGTTAAAATTAACAGAAGAACAATTTAATCAAGTAGATCATAATTACTTTATAAAGACGAGAAAAGAAAATTATGGTTATACTGCTTTAACAAATCAAAAACAATTCTATCAAGAAAACTATCCAGAAATTATTATTGAAAAGAATAATTTTGATACTTTATTTTCTATGATGTTAAGGGGTGAATAAAATGAAGGGACTATTTATTAAAGATTTTTCATATATCAAAGAAAGCAAATTACTCTTTCTCTTTCTTGTTTTATTTGGTTTTGGCTCTTCTTATTTCTATAAGAAACCCACCTTTGTTTTAGGTTATTTCAGTGTATTTCCAGGTATCATTTTAATGAGTACAATTAGTTATGATAGTATCAATCATGGCTTTACATCTTTATTTACTTTGCCTATAAAAAAAGAAGATTATCTTAAACAAAAATATAGCTTAGGTATTTTATTAGGATTACTTTTTCTATTCTTTGCGATTTGTATTTCAAGTATAGGTTACTATCGTATTCAACAATCATTTCATTTTCTAAATAGTGATTTTCTACAAGGTTGCCTACTAACACTTATGTTTTCTTATTTTGTGATTGCAATCATAACTCCTGTAGGAGTCTACTTTGAAGCACAAAGAAGTCAACTTGCAATGATCATTGTTTTTGGTGGTATCTTCTTATTTGTAGCTCTAATTTATTTTCTAACAAAATTCATTGGTTTTGATTTAGAAACAATTATTGATTCACTTATAGAAAATCATTTATCTATGGTAACACTTGCAACTGTTATATTCACATTCATCTGTAATATAATTTCTTATCACATTAGTTTAAAACTTTTAAACAAAAAAGAATATTAAAAAATGCTCCGTTCAAATGAACTTGAGCATTTCTTTTATTATAAATCACAAATTCCTTTACCTTCTCCATAAACATCATACCAATCACTATTGAAATCATTTACCGCTTTTTCAATACTTGGATTCGCAAAGATTTGTTTTAAGACTTCTACTGGCGCTGTGATTGCTTGACTTCCATAATTGAAGGCATCTCTTACTTGTTGTACTCCCTTAAAGCTTGCTGCTAATATCTTACAATCATAACCATCTTGTACGATTCTATTTGATAGTTCATTGATGAGTTCCATTGGATCATTTCCTAGATTTCCTATTCTATTGACATAAGGTGCAATATAATCTGCTCCTGCTGCTAATGCCATATAAGCTTGCATTAAATCATAGACAGCTGTAGCTGTTACATTTATTCCTTCTGACTTTAATTGTTTAATAGCTTTGACTCCTTCATAAGAAACAGGCACTTTGATATAAACTTGATCATCGATTTTTTCTAGTATACGATGGGCTTCTTTAACGATTTCATCACATTCTTTAGAAATAACTTGAATGTGTAGACTTCTTTCTTTTCCAATGATTTTTCTTACTTCTTTCATATGTTGAAAGAAGTCTTTTGGACTAGTTTTCTTTACGATTGAAGGATTGCTTGTTACTCCTACAATTGGCATATATTCTACTGCTTCTTTTATATCTTCTAAGTTTACTGTATCAATTATAAATTCCATTTTCTTTTCTCCTATTCTTTTATTAAGTTTTTTATTCCTGCTTGTAAAGCAACATCATAAAAATGTTGCATTTGTTGCTTGGTAAACGTTTGATATGATTCTAATCTGTATTTTAAATTCACAAGTTCATATTTTGCTGAAGCTAATGAATTATAGTTAAGCATTTCATATTTTACTTCTGGATTTATTTGAATTAAAAATTTTACGATTTGATGAATATTTTCATCCGTTGCACTCATTGTTGGAATCAGTGGTGTTCTAATGATCACTTTATCTTTATATTCACTTTGTAAAACATAACGAATATTTTCTTTAATAAGTTGTGGTGATACATTTGTACAGGCTTGATGTTTTTGCTCATCAAATATTTTTAAATCTATATAAACTAAATCTAAATAAGGCAATGCCTTTTTTATAAGTTCTAATGATGTATAAAATGATGTTTCAATAGCTGTATGAATTTTTTCTTTCTGACATCTTTTTAAAATTTCAATAAGAAATTCACCTTGCATAAAGGGTTCTCCACCGGAAAATGTAACACCTCCTCCATGTTGAAAGAAAACTTCATCCTCTTTAATTTTATTCATTAATTTATCTAAAGTATACTCTTGACTATCATATTGAATAGCACCACTAGGACATGTTTTAATAACTTGATCAAAGTCTTGATGATTTTGAAAATATGGCCGATCGTTTTGATAATTAATTTGTTCTTTGAATTGTTGACAACATCTACAATGAATACATTTATTTTTAAAATAGATGACTTGTCTTTGAGTGTTTAATCCTTCTGGATTTTGACACCATAGACAACGAAGTGGACACCCCTTAAAAAAAACTGTTGTTCTTAAACCACTGCCATCATGTATTGCAAATCTTTTAATATCAAAAACCAATGCTTTAGATATTTTCATAAGTTGTTCTTTCAATAATTTCATCTTGTAGCTTGCCAGCAAGTTCAACAAAGTATGCTGTATAACCAGCAACACGAATTGTCAACGACTGATGATTTTCAGGATGAACTTTAGCATCAAGCAAATCTTCTTTTCTAACAACATTAAATTGTATATGAGGTACTTTTAAATCCACAAAAGCACGTAAGAAATTTTCAAATTTCAAACAGCCTGTTTCTGTTTTAAAAAATTCTGGTAAGAATTTCATATTTAAAAGGCCACCATTCGTCGTACATGAATTATTAAGTTTTGAAACAGATTTTAAAACAGCTGTTGGGCCTTGTAGATCTCTACCATAGACAGGTGACATGCCTCCATCAGCAAGTGGTTTTAAAGCATTTCTACCATCTGGTGATGCTCCTACATTTTCACCCATTGGAACATGTGCAGAAACAGTATACATTCCTGTATGATAAGGGCCTCCTCGATAATTTGTATAACGTTTCATCTTTTCTCTAAAGTAACATGCCCATTGATTTCCAAGCTCATCGACCCACTTTACATCGTTTCCATATTTAGGCACTTTATTTAAAAGCATTGTTTGCATGATTTCATAGCCTTTAAAATCTTCTTGTAAAGCATTTAATAAATCATATTGACTTATCATTTTATCATCATAAACAAGTTGTTTAATAGCTGCTAGAGAATCTGCAAGATTGGCTACTTGAATCATTTGAATACCTGATAGATTATATTTAGCTCCACCTTTAGTAACATCTAATCCTTTTTCTAAACAATCATCAATAACAGTAGATAGAAAAGCTGTTGGTAAATAATCTTGATGTGCTTTTTCTACAATCTTTTCTGCAGCCATCATTTTATCAATAAAATAATCAATTTGTTTTTGAAAAGCATTTTCTAAATCTTGATAAGTTTGATATGTTTCTAAACTTCCTAAATCTAATCCTATTTGTTGCTTTGTTAGTAAACATTTTCCATGATTCAAAGTAAGTTCTAATACTTTATTTAAATTAAACATGGCTGCATCAGACCATCCTAAATTGTTGCCATGTGTTGTCAGTTCAACACATCCAACAATAGCATAATTACGTGCATCTTTTTCTTCAATTCCTAAATCTTCAATCATTGGTTGAATAATAGCTTCATCATTGAAAAATTGTGGCATTCCACTACCAAGTGAAACAACTTTGATAGCAGCTTGCATTAATTCATGGCTAGAATTTTTATTAAGTCTTACAGATAAATTAGGTTGTGGTAATCCTAAATGCTCTTGTGCTTTTAAACAAAGTAAAGAAAGATCATTATATGTATCATTTCCCTTTTCATCCACGCCTCCTATCGCAATATTAAATCCTATTGGAAATCCAGCAAAATATTTAGCACTATTTTGATTTCTTAAATAAACAACTTGATTAAATTTCAACCACAAACATTCTAATATTTCTAAAGCTTCTTGTTTAGTAAGAATTCCTTTTTCTATATCTCTTTGATAATAAGGATAAAGATATTGATCCATTCTCCCTGGTGAAAAAGAAGAAGCATTGGATTCCATATGTAATATCACAAATAAAAACCATAAAGATTGCACCGCTTCATGAAAAGTTTCTGGAGGTCTTTTAGAAAGATTCATACAAATCTTTCCCACTTCTTTTAATGATTCGATTTTTTCCCTTTCAATCAAATCATGATATCTTTGCATAAAATGAACTGCTCCTTCTAATACAAGAATCGTACATTCATAAAATTCTTTTTGTTCATCTTTACAATTCTTTAATTTTTCTTTTGCTTTTTCCATTAAACCTTGAGGACCAAGTTTTAACCATAAAGCACTATCAGGACAAATATGACCTTGAGCATGATCTTTTTGATTAATTTTTACTACTTTACTTATTTCATTAATTTCTTTTCCATAAGTCCCTTTAATGGCATCTTCTAAAGATTTTCCTTTCCAATAAGGATAAATCTTTTCTCTAAATTCTTTAATATCTTCTTCTTTTACTAAAAACTGATCTTGTGGTCTTGTTGGTAACGTTTCAAATTCTTGATTGATCCACGAACAACCACTTTCAGGAAAAACCACTCCATAACGTACACCCTTTGTACGATTTCCAACAATCAACTCTTCATCTTCAACAGAAATCTCTAATTCCTCTAATGCTGCTTTTAAAGAAAGAGCTCTTTTTTTAGGAATAGATAATTTCTCATTTTCTTGATAAACACGTGTAATGATTCGTGCTTGTTCAATAGAAGCATAACGTTTACTGCTCAACATCTTTTCTTTTAACTTAGAAATTCTTTTTGTTTGATATAAACAATTCATAACACGCCTCCTTTTATTGTTTTTTATTATTACAAAGGTATTATAAGCTATAAAATAATAATATTCAATAATCGTTTTATTGTTTTTACATAAAAAAAGAAATCATTAAATGATTTCTAATCCATACTCCATTATTTTTTCCTTAAAAGGACTTCCTAACTCTTGTTCACCAATATATCCGGTAAATTCACTTAAATGCCCAAAAACATAATTCCCATCCAAATTGAACTTTTCATTTTCTGCCACAAGATAACATTTTTTACTTGCATCCATGACTTCTTTTTTTGTAAGTCCATCTTCTACATCATACGTTGTTACCTTATCATCATGAATATTCATGCCTACTGTTCCAATAAAAGCAAGATCAAAACGATAATTGTGAATTTGTTCAATTGTCAATGCGCCAATAAAGCCATCTTTAGCACGATTAAAATGTCCTCCAATAAAAATAAGATTTACATGATGATCACCTTGTTTAAATAATTGCATAATATCAATCATATTAGTAACAATAGTGAGTGGTATATTTTTTTGATAAATACATTTAGCAAGTTCTAAATTCACGGTAGAAATTCCTAAAAATATCACTGTATTTTCTTCTATTAATTCAACTGCTTTTTTAGCAATAATTTTCTTTTGAGTTAAGCGCACACTCATACGTTCATCTACATGATAAGCATGAAGATTCTTTCTTACTTGCATAGCCCCGCCATGAATCCGTTTTAAAAGTCCTTCTTTTTCTAAAGCTGTTAAATCTTTACGAATACAATCCTCTGTGACTTCAAAATCAACAGCTAATTCTTTAACTTTTACTTTTCCATCAGTATTTAATCTTGCAAGTATTTGTTCATGTCTTTCTTGTTGAAGCATCTTTATCAACCTCTCTTTAAAGTCATTTTATCATATTCAAAATATCTTGAAAATGAATACCTCTTATCCTCAACTTGATAAAATACGCAAAAATACATTTTTTTACTTGATAAAATATGTAAAATTACATATTTTATCAAGTTAGATACTTTTTCATAAAAAAATAAGGACTACAATGAGTCCTTAATGATTGGTAAAACAACCTTAAATGTTGTTCCTTTACCTAATTCACTTTCTAAATGAATTGTTCCTTTATAATATTGAACAATGTGTTTTACAATTGCAAGTCCAAGACCTGTACCACCTGTTTCCTTATCACGCCCTGCATCACATCTAAAGAAACGTTCAAAGACACGCCCTTGATCAATAAGTGAAATTCCACGACCTGTATCACTTACTTCAATAATGTAGTCTTGATCAACAAGATAAGAGTGAATATTTAAATTTCCTTTTTGTTTATTATATTTTACTGCATTATTGATCAGGTTATTCATTAATTGTTGGACATGTTGATGATTTGCTAGATAAGTTTGTGGTGTTAAATCACATATAACTTTAATTTCTCTTTTTTCTATTTCTACTTTTAATGATTCTAAAATATCATCAACAATTGGTTGGAGATGAACAGGATGTTTAATGACCTCAATATCTTTGTTTTCAAGTCTTGAAATCATTAAAATATCACCTATCAATTGTGACATATGATCAACTTCTTTTTGTATTTTATCAAGAGATTGTTTTCTTACTTTAGGATCATCAATCATTCCTGCTTGTAATAATTCACTATAACCTCTAATGGATGTCATAGGTGTTTTAAGTTCATGGGAAACATTTGAGAAAAATTCTTGTCTCATTTTTGTAGCATTAACAGATTCAGTAACATTTACAAAGAGCAAAGTCACTCCATATTCTACTTTAGCAAGATGGCAATCATAAACTTCTTCATCTTTTTTTAGAGTAACGATTTTAGGTTCTACACCGATATTTTCTAATTGATCTATAATTTGATGATCGAAGATAAAATCTTGGATAGGTTGATTCACTTCCATTTTATCACTAAAAAGTTGTTTAGCTTTTTTATTGACCATAAGTATTTCATAATTTGTATCTAATAAAATGAACCCTTCATTCATTTTATCAAGAATACTATTTATTTTTAATCTTTCATTTTTCAAAGTTTTTAGCGTTTTTCTTATTGTATCTGCTTGTTCTTTAAGTTTTGTCGCAATAACATTAAATTCTTCATATTGATAATGATCAAAACTTAAATAACGATTATCATTAATTTTAGAAACCTCTTCACTAATTTCTTCTAATGGTTTAGTAAGTGTTCTAGAAAAACGATAAGAAAGAGCTAAAGCAACACATAATGATAAAGCAGCACTAATAAATAATGGTTCTAAAAGTGGTCCTATATTATCAAAGATACCATTATAAGGAATCGCAATACGAACAACATAACCACGATGATAATAAGCCACATACATCATATTCTTTTTAACAGTTGAAGAATAACGTGTCGCATAACCAAACTGATCACTTAAAGCTTCTTTAAATTCACTACGTCCACTATGATTTTCTTGAATTCCCTCTTTATCACTATCCGCTAAAACATTTCCTTCTTTATCAATAATTGTTAAACGTGTATCTTTTGTATAAGCTAAATCATTTAGTTTCTCTACTTGATTATCTAAAGGTTTTTGATAATCAATTTGATTTTCTACAAGCTTTACCGTATAGTACATATCTTTTCTTGTTGTTTGCATCATTTGATCAGAAAGAATCACCATTGAAACACTTGAAGAAAATAATAACGTAATAATTAAAACTGTTGCAAAATATTTAAATAGAGCTTTATTCATCTTATTTCACTTCCTCAACATAGCGGTATCCTACACCTCTAATAGTTTTAATATACTTACTTCCATCATCATCCAATTTAGCTCTTAAAGCACGAATATGCACATCTAAAACTCTTGATTCACCAATAAAATCATACCCCCAAATATGATTTAAAATTTCATCTCTTTCTACGACACGTGTATGATTTTCTACCAAATATAAAAGTAGTTGGTACTCTTTATTGGTAAGTTCCATGACTTGTCCATTATGCATCACTGTTCTTGTTTGTTTATCAATTTTTAAAGTTTGACTTTCGATAATTGGCGCTGCTTTAGGAGCATGTCTTCTAAGCAAAGAACGTACTCTAGCTTGTAACTCTAAAACACCAAATGGTTTGGTCATATAATCATCACTACCACTATCTAAACCATTGACTTTATCAATTTCTCGGTCCTTCGCACTTAAAATCAAAATAGGTAATTCTTGATCAGTTTCACGTATCTTTTTGATAGCATCAATTCCTGAAATGCCAGGTAACATTAAATCAAAAACAGCTAGATCCACTTGATCATTTTCCATACTTTTTAAAGCATCTAAAGCATTTGAATATTGTTTAACAGTATAACCTGCACTTGTTAAAGCTAAATCTATAATTTCTCTAATATTTTCATCATCTTCTACTACATATATACATTCTTTCATTATTTCCACATCCTTTACATTATCTTAACATAGCAAAGGGGAGATTATGTTAAGTTTAGGTTAAAAGTTGATTAGAAATAAAAGAACTTATACCATGCTGTATAAGTCCTTTTTATTATTTATCAAAAATTCTTCTTAGATGTGCATAATCATCAAAGTAATCAATGTTGGTATCATCATTTATTTTATCAAAATTACTTTCTACGAATAAATCTAATTCAATATATGTTCCATATTCAATTAATTTTATTTCTAAATATGTTTTATCTGATTGCTCAAAGAAATTGGAGATAATAGTTATTATTTCTGTACAATTATTTACATCTTTAAAAAAGGAATCATTTCCTATATTGATCAATGATTTTACTTTGGCATTATATTTAGATTTTATGAGAAAAATATAATCATTTAACAAAGTATCAAATATATAATTATTCGTTATAATATTTATTTTATTATCTAATAAATCATAAAATTGTTCTATTTGATGTTTAGCATCATCATATTTTTTATCATCTATGTTATTTTCTATCAAAATTAATCCATATCTTAAACTATGTTGTATTTTTAAAATATTATCATGAAGATAATGTACTAAAGATTGATTTTTTTCTACATATTCTAATTCTTGATTCTTTAACATATATTCTGTTTTTTCATTATAAAGTCGTGTCATATGTAAAAACAAAATACAAACTACAAAAAATAAAACTGTTAACAAAAGTAAAACTAAATAGATATCATCTATAATTAGATGCATATGACCTATATCATTCAACAAAATAAAATATATTCCAAAAATCAACATCATAGTAATTGTTAATAAATATTTATTTTTTTCAATAATTGTATTTTTTATTTTAGATTTGAAATAATTTAATACCACAATAAGTGCAAAGAAAAGAATTCTTGCTAAAAAAATGATAGGTATTCTATACAGCTTTATAATATTTCCTATATTATAATTTGTTATTACTTTAAAGAAAAATAAAACTATAGTTGAAGTAAAAACAGATATCCATTGAGAAAATATACAAGGAATAAAATTATAAAATTTAATTTCTTTTTTCATAACAGAAACAATTATAAAGTTAATAATTGTTATTGCATATGCCATTTCATTGCCAAACAAATCATAAGTTTGCATAAATTCCATAACTAAGAAACTAATTACTGATGAAATCAAACAATATCTATTTTTTTGTTCAACATCACAAAAAATACAAATTAATAAAGCTACCAATAACACTTCTAAATAATCTAAAAATAAATACATCATTTTAATAAATACTCCTTATACGATGCAAGTACATCTTGTTGATACTTCTTTCCAATCTTTAAAGTAACTCCATTTCTCAATAATAACTTTTCTTTATAAATTTCTTTGACCCAAAATAAATTAACTGCATATGATTTATGAATTCTAACAATATTAGTAGAATTTATAAGAGACATCATTTTATTAAAAGTGCTCGAATATTTATAAAAATTAGAGGATGTATGAATCGTAATTTCATGTAAAAACGATTCTAAATAAATGATATCTGATAATTGAATAGCTGTTTTTTTACCATTAAAATCAAAAGTAATAATTTTATGATTCTTATTAATATATTTTTGAATTAGAGTACATGCGATTTTCATATCTCTATCAAAATTATCTTTCCTAATAAAGTAAAAAGGTTGTACAATTAATGAATCAAAAATCATATCATTCATTGCTGAAACAAATATAATGATTGCATTAGAATTATTTTCTCTAATTTCTTCAGCAATTTTTATGCCATTTTTTTCTTTTAAATCAATATCTAAAAAGAAAATATCCCCTTTTTCAAAATACTGAGCTTCAAAATTACTCGTTATACATTCTATCGAATAATCAAGAAAGATATCTTTAAAATTATCATAAACAATATCTTTTATCTTTTTTACAAAAACTTGATCATCATCTACTATCTTTATTAACATTCATATTTCACTTCTTTCTAAATAAAGTTACGAAAAGAAGTATACCATATTATTATTTTTTATACTTATCTTTAATTTCTTTAACATAATGTATTTGATCATTGAATTCTACCATCTCATTAATACAATCATTCAATTCATTTTCTTTTTCTAAATGTTCTAAACAAATAATTCTATAATATAGCCTCATAACATATCCTATGTCTTTTTGTTGACTTGTAACCTTCTTTGATAATTCAAGAGCTTCTTCATATTCTTCATTTAAAATGAGATACATAATTTTAAAAAGTGGGTTTTTAACTTTATTATCCAATTGAGGATCATATAATTTTAAATATTCATCTTTTTTATTCAAATTATAATAATACTGTAATTTTATAGTATACCAATGTTTATTTTGCTTTTCATCAAAAATTCTTTTACTATTTTGTTCTACAAAATTTTGATATTCTTCTTTATAATTAGAAATTTCTAAAAGAAAAATATATATTGTTATTAAACTGTCATTAATAGACTTATTATGAATTTTATCGATCGCTTCTTTTACTGTAGATAAATTCTTTTCTATATATTCACTTTTCAATAATAACTTAGGAATACTCATTATATAAATACTCATCACAATACCAAACAAAACGATTAAAATCAAAGAATAGATTAATACCCTTTCTAAATGATTAATATTCATAATAATAATCAAAAAAGCCAATAAATAATAAACTAGTATAATGAATCGATAACTTAAAACTATCTTATTCTTCATCGTTTTTACCTACTTAGAAAGATATAAATCTAAAGGTGTTTTTGTATGTTCAACAACATAACCACTGCCACCTCTATCTTTAACATCTTCGACCATTGTTGTTATTAAAAGAGGTTGTTTACTATCTGTCGTCATTACTGTAAACCAACCAAGTTCTGTTCCTGTTGTATCACTTTGGCTTTGTTTGATTTCTGCTGTTCCTGTTTTTCCAGCAAGAGCGATACTATCATGATAGATGGCATGCCCTGTTCCTTTTTCGTCTGCAATAACATTAATTAAATCTTCTTTTATTGTTTGTGATGTTTCTTTAGAAAAGACATTTTTAATCCATGTTCTTGTTTTTCCTTGAACGATATGGGGTTGATAGATTGAACCATTATTTACAAAAGCACTATAAATACTTGCAAGTTGTAGGGGATTCATCAAAATTTGTCCTTGCCCATAACCACTATCTGCAATTAATTGATCACTTACTTTTTGATTTTTGTTTATATATTGACTTCTATTCAAAGATAGTTCAAAAGGAATCTTTTTACCAATCTTTAAATTTTTGTAATATTTAAATAAATTATCTTTTCCAATATTTAACGCATTTCTTGCAAAATAAACATTATCTGAATATGTGATCGCATTCTTTAAATTATTAGGTGAAGGAGCATGTAATGTTGTTACATAATAGCTTCCCCAGCTTGAATCTTTTTGCCATTTATCTTTAGCCCCTAAATCTTTATCTGGATCAATTGTCTTTGTTTCTAAACCAATAGCTGCTGTGATTGGTTTCATAGTTGATCCAGGGGTATAAGTTTGTTTATAACGACTCATTAATGGTTGATTACTATCATTATTTAAAGCGTTCCATTTATCCGTTGAAAGTCCTAAGACAAAATCATTATTTGAATAAGATGGCGTTGAAACAAGCGCTAAAACTTCTCCTGTTTGTGGATTTAAAGCAACAGAAGCACTTTTATCATTTTGATATTCATTATAAAGACTTTGTTGTAAATCAATATCGATTGTTAAACGAATATCTTTTCCATCTTTAGCTTCTTTTTGGGCAACTGTTTTAATGATATTGTTATTTTCATCAACAATGACAATTTTTCCACCTACTTCTCCACGTAACTGCTTTTCATAAGTGGCTTCAATCCCACTTCTTCCAATTACTGAACTACTTGTGTATCCTTCACTTTTATGTTTTTTTAAATCTTCTGAATTAACATTTTGGACATATCCAATGATGTGAGATGTTATTTTATCATAAGGATAAACACGCATAGAAATCGTATTGATTTTAACACCTTTAATATTTAAAATTCCTTGTTGAATCAATTGATTTTTTACTTGTTCTGATACATTTTTAATAGGTACAAAAGAATCATCTTTGATCCAAGATGCACTCATTTTCTTTTGAATGGTTTCAACATCCGTTTCTAAATACTTAGCTATTTGTGCATAATCATTTTCACCATTTAATTTTCCTCTTACAAGACCAAATGAATAAGCATTTCCTTGTTTAGCTAAATATTTTCCATTTCTATCTAAAATATACCCTCTATAAGGTTGTGTCGTAATCACTTTTACTTTGTTCTTATCAGAAAATTCATCAAAAATAAGTTGCTTATTAAATTTAATTTGTTCATTTTTAATTTCAATCTTATTTTTATATTTAACTTTTCCAGCTACAGTATCCATCGATATTTGATATTGAACCATATTATCTTTTTCATCTATTACTTTTACCTGTATATTACTTGGATTTATTACATCATAGATTTCTTTATGCTTTTCAATAAAATATTTTTGTGTAGGAGTATAGACTGTCTTTTGATCTAGCATTTGATACATTTGTTTATAATCTTTCTTTTTTAAAAGTTCAAAATATTCTGTAACAACTTGTTCATTACTTTTTCCATGATTAAAAACAAAAAATACCACTGTCATAAGCAGTACACAAACTATTGACCCAATTATAATATTTCTTTTCTTGTTCATATGGTAATCCTCCCTAGTATTAATACAATTATATATGATGATTAGCATTAATGATATATTTATTGCACAAGATGTTCTTTATTTGCATGAAAAGCTTTTTTAACAGTCATTTTATTATATTGAATTAGAAAATTTCATAAATTATAATATAAATGAAAAAGGAATAGTCATAAACGACTAGCCTTGGATTTTTTGTGAGTAAAAATAACTACCTCAACTTTACCAGAGCAAAGAGGTAGTTATTTTTTTGCATTATTTTCGTTATATATAGAAGTATTTATAGCAAACTATAATTTTTTCATGACGATAAATGTATAACTGATACAAAATATGAATTTAGATTTCAAATTTTTCTTAATAATTTAAAAAAAACAAGTAAAAATCAAAGAAAACCACTCAAAATATTAAATTTCTTTACATCTTTTCTTACCTAATTATTATTAATTTTATTCGTAAGTTAAGTGCAATTTTATTTTTGAATTACTTTTCAAACTTTCTCCTTCCATCAATGTATAAACATTTTTATCTTTTAACTTTTTTTCTGAAATAAAATAACATTTATAATTAGAAAAATCCTCATTTTCTAATAAATTAATTTTAGATATTGTTTTTGGTTTTGAGGTATTTATATTGCTAGAACAATCAAGATAAATACATGTATCTTCATCGATTAATTTCAAAGTTATTTTCCCTTCATCAGCACTATAACCTTTAAATATATTTTTTATATCAAAATGGTTATTGATTTCGTAACTGCCTAAAACATCTTGAATAATTTCACCATCTTTTTCATATTGGAAATAAAATGTTATATTATTGACATTTTTTGATAAATAATGATATTTTGCATAATAAGTTGAAGATACATCATCTTGTTTTAAAGATAAAACAGCATCTTTTTCTAAAAACATATAATGAACAATACTTATACCAAAGGCAACGATAAAAAGAACAAAAATATAAAATAGCTTCTCATTCTTTTTAGCTATATGTCTACGAATTTGACCTAGCATAATAATACCTCCTTATATTTTTATTATATAGAAATCAATCATCCTTTTAAATCAAATAAAGAAAAAACCTCTCTAAAAGAGGTCTAAATTAATCGAGTATTGTTAAGTTTTCCTGTTTGGTTGAACTCAATCCATTCACAGATATTAACAACATGATCTCCAATTCTTTCAAAATACTTTGCAATCATTAAGAAATTGATTGTTAAATCACCTTTATCATTTGATTCTTTAATCATTTGAATAATATCTTCTTTAACTTGATCAAACAATTCATCCATTTTAATATCCATCTTCTTTACTTCTAAAGCATGTTTTAAATCATGTTGATGGAATGCATCTAAGGATTCTTTAACCATTTTAGTTGCAATTTTTGCCATATCTTGAATATGTCCAATCATTAAGAAACTATCCATTTCTTTCATTTCTAAAATCAATTCAGCAATATCTGCACTTTGATCCCCAATTCTTTCTAAATCAGTAACTACTTTTAAAGCAGTAGAAACATCTCTTAAATCAGAAGCAACGGGTTGTTGTTTTAAAATCAAAGATAAACATTTTGCTTCAATCGATCTTTCCACATCATTAATTTGTTTATCCCCATGAATAATATCTCGAGCAAGTTCATAATCTTGTTCCCTAAATGCTGTAACACAGTTTTCAATAGCTAAAACAACAAGATGACACATTCTATCTAAATCAACATGCATCTTATTAAGCTCTTGATCAAATTGACTTCTTGGCATCTTTCTTTCCTCCTATCCAAATCTACCAGTAATATAATCTTCAGTTCTTTTATCTTTTGGCATACCAAAGACATCTTTTGTTGGTCCATATTCTACCATTTCTCCAACTAAGAAGAAGGCAGTATAATCAGCAATACGACTTGCTTGTTGCATATTGTGAGTAACGATAGCAATCGTATATTGATCTTTTAATTGTAATAAAAGTTCTTCGATTTTAAGTGTTGAAATAGGATCTAAGGCACTTGTTGGTTCATCTAATAAGATAACTTCTGGTTGCACAGCTAAAGCACGAGCAATACATAATCTTTGTTGTTGTCCACCAGATAAACCTAAGGCACTTGAATGTAAACGATCTGAAACTTCATCATAAAGTGCTGCTGCTTTTAAACTATCTTCAACGATTTTATCAAGTTGTTTTTTATTTTTAATACCATGAATACGTGGTCCATAAGCCACATTATCATAAATCGACATAGGGAATGGATTTGGTTGTTGGAAAACCATTCCGACTTTTTTTCTAAGTAATGTTGTATCTACACGGCTATCATAGATATCTTCACCATCTAAGATAACATCCCCTTCAATTTTAACGTTATCAACATAATCATTCATACGATTCAACGTTTTTAAAAATGTTGATTTACCACACCCTGAAGGGCCAATAAACGCAGTAATTTTATTTTTTTTAATATCTAAACTGACATCTTTTAAAGCATGTTTTTGTCCATAATACAAATTCAGATGTCTTGCTTCTATTTTATTTTCCATCTTAATTATCCCCTTTATTTACATCAAATCTGCGACTGATCCATTTAGCTAACATATTTAAACCTAAAACAATAACTACTAAAACAAGAGCAATCACAAATGAAACTTCATAATTTCCTTTAGCCATTTCTAAATATAATTGAATTGTAAGTGTACCCCCACTACTTAATAAATGACCAAAAATATTTGTTGGTAAAATAGCAACTGATCCTGCTGTAAATAATAAAGCAGCTGATTCAGCAACGATACGTCCCATTGCAAGAATAACTCCTGTTAAAATACCAGGAATGGCACTTGGTAAAAGTACTGTACGAATCATATACCATTTTGTTGCTCCAATTCCTAAAGCAGCTTCACGATAGCTTTTAGGAACACATTCTAAAGCTGTTTGAGTATTTCTTGAAATGATTGGTAAAATCATAATGGCAAGTGTAAGTGACCCTGTTAAAATAGAGAAATTCAAATGACAAAATGATCCAAAGAACAACATCCCAAATAATCCATAAATAATTGATGGAATACCTGCTAAAACTTCCGTTGTAAATGAAATGATACTGACGAATTTTTTATTTTTTGTATATTCATTTAAATAAATTGCTCCACCAATTCCTATTGGACAAGCAATTAAAAGTGTCACAATAACAATATAAAGTGTATTAATAATATTAGGTAATATACCTACAGTATCATTAATAATACTTGTTGTATTTACTAAATAAGAAAAATCAAAGGCCGGTATTCCTCGATAGAGAATATAACCAATAATAACTAATAAGATAAAAATTGAAAGAAATGAACTTAATTGAATAAGTGCATAAAGAACTTGATCACTGACACGTTTCTTTTTTTCTAAGATTGTATTATTCATCTAAGTCACCTCTTTTTAAAACATATGTTAAGACTAAGTTAATAACCATGATAAAGATAAACAGTACAAGTCCAATTGTAAATAGTACTTGTCTATGTGTACCACTGGCATATCCCATTTCTGAAACGATGGCTGTTGTTAAAAAACGTACCGAATCAAATGGAAGTGGAAAAGATACTGCATTTCCGGCTACTAACAAAATAGCCATTGCTTCTCCAATAGCACGTCCTACGCCAAGTACAATAGCTGACATAATACCTGATTTAGCACTTGGTACAACAACTTTAAAAATTGTTTGCATTTTACTTGCCCCTAAAGCAAGTGAGCTTTTACGATAATCATCAGGTACAGCTTTTAAGGCTGTTTCTGAAATATTGATAAGCGTAGGTAAAATCATGATTGCTAGTACGATAATAGCTGATAAAAGATTGGCCCCACCTGTAAATTGATGTGTTTTAGAACCATGATAAATCATTAATTCTAATTTATACATCATTGGATTAACAATAAGAATTCCTAATAATCCATAGACAACAGACGGAATCCCTGCAAGTAATTCAATTGCTGATTTTAATATTTTTCTAAGTCTTGCTGGAGCAATTTCAGCAAGATTGATTGCTGTAAATAAACCAATAGGTACTCCAATACAAATTGCTAGAAAAACCCCTACAATAGAAGTTAAAATAACATAAGCAATCCCATATTGAGGATGAGCTGCTGTTGGCGCCCATGTTGTAGAAAACAAAATACCTGTAATTCCTTCTTTAAAAATGGCAGGTGTCCCTGAAATAATCATATATCCTGTAATAGTAACAACTGCTAAAACAGAGATAATAGCACAGCCACGAAAAATCATCGCGGCTGTTTTTTCTACTAGGGATTTTGCTTTCTTATGGCTAATAATTGATAACTTTTTTTCCATAATACTTCCCTCTTTATTTTTATTTATTTGGTGTTACTAATCCAACTTTTTCAATGATTTTTTGTCCATCATCACTGTTGATGAAATCAAATACTGCTTGAACTTGTTTAGATTGTTCACTAATTTTTCCATTTGTAGCCATTACGAATGGTCTTTGTAAAGCATAGCTTCCATCTTTTACAGTTTTTTCACTTGGTTCAACACCATCTAATTGAAGAGGAGAAATTGTATCATCCAATACATCTAATGAAACATAACCGATTGATCCAGAAGTTTTAGCAACTTTAGCAAGAACAGCACCAGTTTCATTTAATTCTTGAGCATATTGACATTGATCTTCAATTCCTAATAATTCTTCAAATGCTCCACGAGTTCCTGAACCAGCTTCACGTCCGATAACAACGATTGCTTCATCTTGTCCACCTAAATCTTTCCAGTTAGTAATTTGTCCTGTATAGATTTTTGCTAATTGATCTTTTGTTAAGTTTGTTACTTTATTAGATTTGTTTGTAATTGTTGCGATACCATCGATAGCAACAATATTTTCTTCTAATCCTTTTGCTTTTTCTTCATCTGTTAAAGCACGAGAAGAATCTCCGATATCTGTTGTTTTTGAAGCAACTGCTTCAAGACCTGCACCAGATCCTGTAAATTGTGCTTCTAATTGTAAGTTTGGATATTTTTCTTTAATTCCTTCTGATAAGGCATTAACGAATTTTTCCATTGAAGTTGATCCGTTTAAACTTACCTTTCCACTAATGTCATCTGATGTACTATTTGATCCTCCGCCACATCCGGCTAAACCAAGACACATCATGAAAACCATTAAAACACTTAATACTTTCTTTTTCATTTTTTATTTACCTTCCTTTGTTTTCTCTTAAGATATTATTTATTTTTGTTTCCTTTTCTTAAGACACTCATATCATAGTGTTTTTCAACACTTTCAAAAATCAAAAGAACGTATGGTTTATGTTAAGTTTATGTAAAATGAAAAAAGTCCATGTTTATAAACACGAACTCATTTTTATAACGTTTATCCTTAGTAACTCCTTTTTCTACAAACACATTTGAAAGTTCTCTTGTACAACGATAATCTCTCGTATGCATTCTTTTAAAAGTTCCATTAAATAAATCATCATTAATATAAACCAGCTTTTGTCTTTTTTTGTCATTGGAACATAGATTACTATGCATTCGATTCAAAAAAACATCTTCTTGCTTGTTTTGTTTTTTTATATTCAACTAAACGTTGTGCAAAAAATTTCAAATGGGAATAAAGCGATAGTAATAAGCACTTTCTTCATTAAATTCTATCTTGAAGCGATAACGCACAATATTTTCAATTTCTTGCATGATTTTCGTAATTTCATACATGTCATGAACATCTTCATCTAATTGTCCATTGACAATATGTAACGCAATAAATCCTGCTTCATCATTTGGTAAAAGCACACCTGTTTTCTTTTCGATAATTACAAGAGCCTTTTTCACTATTAGATATTCTTCTTTATAAAATTTTTGAATATCCCATAATAAAGCATTCTTCACTAAAATATCGTCTTTTGCTCTAACAACTGCTGTATAAATGTGATTGACCATAGAAATATAGATATTATCATTTAAAGCTTTGCCTAAACTTAGTCTCGCTTCATCCATAATTTCTTCACCGATTTCTAAATATTCTAAAGGAATATCCACAACAAGTTCTTTAAATCGACTTAAAACTTCTTGGTTATGTAAATAAAAATCTTTATCAATTGTTTCTGGTTCTATCGTATCCCCTATTTTCTTTTTAAAACAGATTTCTCGTCCCATCACAATCTTTTCTTCATTATTTTCAAGAACAACAGCTACATTATTGTTAAAAACTTTGCTTATTTCCATAATCACCCCCCCAAAATAAAAACCTATTTATTGCGCACTTAAAAAGGGTGGCAATAAATAGGTTTAGCTTATACTTAAATAATCACTATCCTATAAACTACTCGAACATATTATCACAAATTTAAAATGGATGTAGTCTTTTTATTAGCGTTTTAAGCCACAAATCATTTCTACAGTTGCTGGATCATAGTGAGAAAAGAAAGAACTTGTATCTTTATTAAGTGAAGCAATTGTTTGCATATCTTCTTCACTTAATTCAAAATCAAAAATATTTAAGTTTTCTTGCATTCTTTCTTTTCTAACTGTTTTAGCTAAAGATACAATTTCTCTTTGTACAAGCCATCTTAAAATAACTTGTCCGACTGATTTATTATATTTATTACCAATTTCTACAAGTGTTTCATTTGTGAAAATACCATTTTTACCTTCCGCAAAGGGAGCCCATGCTTCTAATTGAACACCATATTTTGCATTGTAATTTAATGCTACATCTTGTTGATGGAAAGGATTGACTTCTACTTGGTTAACAGCTGGTACAACTTCTGTATCTAAAGCTAAGTCTACTAAACGATCTGGATAGAAGTTAGAAACACCAATAGCTTTAATTTTTCCTTCTTTATATAAATCAATTAAAGCACGATAAGCTCCATGATAATCTTTAAATGGTTGATGTAATAAAACTAAATCTAAATAATCTAATTGCATTTTCTTTAATGATTCTTCAACAGAAGCTTTTGCCTTTTCATACCCATAATTAGAAATCCATACTTTTGTCGTAATAAATAATTCTTCACGAGGGACATTTGTTTCTTGAATTGCTTTACCTACAGCTTCTTCATTTCCATAAGATTGTGCAGTATCAATTAAACGATATCCTGCATCAATCGCATCTAAAACAACTCTTTTACATTCTTCTTCTTCTTTCACTTGGAAAACACCAAAACCAACAACTGGCATTTTCACTCCATTATTTAATGTTTTGTATTCCATAATTATTCTCCATCTTCAAAATTACATTTTGTTGTCGCCATTTTGTGCAATGATTCTTTAGTTACTTTATAAAATGGTGTATGTTTATTCACTTTTTCAATTTCTTTCATTTCTTCTTCTGTTAGTTTAAAATCAAAGATTTGAACATTCGCTTCAATATGATCTAATGATTTGCTTCCTGGAACAAGACCAAATCCCATTTGGAGATGCCATCTTAAAATGATTTGTACAGTTGATTTATGATATTTTTTTGCAAGTTCTACAAAAACTGGTTCTTTTAACATATCACTATTTCCATGTCCTAGAGGATACCATGATTGAAGTTGTATATGATTTTTCTTACAAAAATCATAAACATGTTCTGCTGGATAATAAGGATGACATTCTACTTGCATGATCATTGGTGGAATTTCACATTGATCTAAAATTTCTTGAATTTGTTCAATTTGGAAATTAGAAAGTCCAATCACTTTGATTTTGCCTGCTTTATACGCTTTTTCTAGCATTTTATAAGCATAAATATAGTTATTAACAGGATGATGTAAAATCATCACATCAACATAATCAACACCTAATCTTTTTAAAGTGTCATCAATTGCTTGATCGTTTTCATAAAGTGTTGGTCCTAATTTTGTTTCTAAAAAATAATATTCTCTTTTTAATCCTGATAATTTTAAACCTTTACCTACTTCAACTTCATTTTCATAACGATTGGCAGTATCAATAAGTTGATAGCCATGGTTTAAGGCAAAAGCTACATTGTCTTCAATTTGTTTACCAAATTGTTGAATGGTACCAAATCCAAGTTGAGGGATTTGGTATCCATTATTTAAAGTAATGAAATTAGTCATGAATTTTTAATCCCATTAAACGTGTTTCGTTGGCAGGATCTTCAGGATTATGAGATGGTTTATTTGTATCTAAGGCTTGCATGTTTTTCATTTCTTCATCTGTTAATTCAAAGTCAAAGATATCAATGTTTCCTTTCATTCTTTCTTCATTTGTAGATTTAGGTAAAGAAATAACTCCTTCTTGATAAATCCATCTTAAAATAATTTGACCTGCATTTTTATTATATTTTTTAGCAAGCTCTACAATTGTTTCATTTTCTAATAATTCTTTATTTCCATGTCCTAATGGATGCCAAGCTTCTAAACGAATATTATTTTCAGCCATCACTTTTCTTAATTCTTTTTGTTGAACAAATGGATTAAATTCTACTTGATTTACAGCTGGCATAACAGTCATACCATTTTTAAATTTATTCCATAAATTAACGGTAATATTAGAAATACCAATAGATTTAATCTTACCTTCTTGATAAGCTTCTTCTAAAGCTTTCCAAGCTCCTAAATAATCACCATATGGTTGATGTAATAAATAAAGATCAATATAATCTACTCCTAATAATTTTAAAGAAGTTTCAATACCTTTTTTCGCATTTTCATAACCATAATCTTGTAACCATAATTTAGAAGTAATAAAGATTTCTTTACGATCAATCCCACTATCTTTAATCGCTTTTCCTACATCACTTTCATTCATATATCCTGCAGCTGTATCAATATGACGATAACCTGCTTTTAAAGCAGCTAAAGTTGCATCATAAGTAGGTCCATCATTAGGAATCATAAAGACTCCAAATCCTACTGCTGGAATTGTTTGTTTGTTATTAAGTTCAAATATTTTCATTGTCATTCCTCCTTGTTTTCATTTATATTTTAGTTTTACTTTACTAAAAAGTACAATATGAATAATGCATATTAGTATAACTTTCAGTTATACTATTTTATTTAAACTTAAATTCTCCATATAATAAGTTATGATCAGAAAAAGAAGTAATCTTTACATCTTGATTAACCTTTGAAAAATGAGATGAATAATAAATATCATCAGGTGAAGCAAAATCTCTAAAAGTCATATATTCTTTATTTTGATTAATACTTTCTATTCCTTCTATTTTAAAATCTTCACCATTTCATCTAAAGCAACTTTTGTATTTCCTTGAGGACGAGGACTACCATTAATAATAAGTACTTTCATCTTATTTCTTTTTCCATTTCTTTACTATTATTTTAATCATTATTTATCCCATTGTACATGACTAAAAACAAATATCACTATAACAAAAAGTTATAGTATGTTATAATACGAAAAAAGACGAGGACGTAATACAATGATTGAATTTAACCAATTAGAACATCTTGTGGCTATTGCAAAAAATAAAACGATTTCTAAAGCAGCTGAAGAACTTCTTATTTCTCAGCCTGGCCTTACAAAATCCATGCAACGTTTAGAAGAAGATTTAGGTTTATCGTTATTTAATCGTAAGAAAAATAAAATAGAATTAAATGATAATGGTTTACTTGCGGTTGAATTTGCGAAAAAGTTACTTGATGGTAGAGAAGAAATGATCAAAGAACTGACAAAACATAATCAAAATTATTTATCTTTTGCTAGCTGTGCACCTGCTCCTTTATGGGGAATTGAATATACTTTTCAAACAAATACAAATTCACAATTTGAAAGTTATCTTATTCAAGATGAGCAAACACTCATTGATGGTTTAGAAAATGGAGACTATTCATTAATTGTATTAACACATCCTTTAGATAATAAAAACTATATTTGCCAAGAATTCTTAAATGAATCGCTTTACTTATCTGTGCCTCCGGCACATCTTTTAGCACCATTTAAAGAAATTTCATTTTCTGATTTAGATGGACAAAGTGTTCTTTTATTATCACATATTGGATTTTGGAATGAAGTATGTAAACAAATGATTCCTAAATCTCATTTGTTATTTCAAGATGATCCCTTTGTCTTTAATGAACTTACAAAGATGTCTGCTTTGCCTAATTTTAAAAGTAATATTACAATACAAAGAGACAATGAAGAAGATAATCGTATTTTAATACCAATCACAGATAAAGAGGCTCATGTTAACTACTATGCTATTTATCCAAAAGACAAAAAACAATTCTATCAACCACTTCTTAAACAAATAAAAGATCTTGATTGGAAAAAAACAAAAGATTTACCTAAAGTATTCAATAATCAATAATAAAATATTTCCTATCTAAAAAGCTGTTACATTTGTAGCAGCTTTTTAAAATTCAATAATTTCATTAAACATAAATCTCATACAATCTATCTTTTTATCAGTATGAAAATGTCCACAATACCATTTTTTATAATCTAAGCTTAATTCTAATTTATCTAAAAAAAATTTTGTACTATAATCTACTTTTAAAGGATTAATACCTTTCATAAATACTTCTCGAGGGAGATATTTATAAGGACAAGTATGAGAAAGTACAACATCTATTTGCGGATTCTTTTCTACATACATTAAAAGTTTATCTTTTATTTCTTCACTAGGTTGTTCACTTGAATACCAATTATATCCCATTTGTAGACGATAGTTTTTATCAACACTATAAGCTCCACCAATAACTAAAACACTTTGTTCATTAAATTGATACACTTCACCATCTTTCGCAAATAATATATGAGGATATTCTTCTTCATAATATACAAGACCACCATGAAATATTTTTGTTTTATAGCCTTCTATATTTTCAGGACGTTCTTCATGATTACCATGAATACAAAAGAAAGTCATAGGATATTGTAAAAGACTATTTTTTAAATAAATATCTTGTTCATTAGCGTAATAGTTAATACCTGCATCTCCTAAAACAATCATAAGATCATCTCTTGTTGTTTTATTTTTACAACAAAATGCATAAACTTCACTAAAATCCCCATGTTTATCACCTGTTATATAAATCATAATTTCTCCTATTGATATTGTTTTAATGTCTTTTCAATTCTTTTTTTCATTTCTTCTTGTAAAGAATAAGGTTTAATAACTGTAATTTTATCTTGTAACATCATTAACCATCCTATTAATCCTTCATTAATTAAAACATCTTTTACTATTAAGTGATAACGATTTTCATAATCCTTTGTCACACGATTATCTTGTCCAAACTTATCTACCACTTCTTTAATAATCGATTGATCAAAACTAATCTCTAAATCTTCTTTTTCTCCGGAAATATACATATTAATTGGATTATCAATTTGTTCTACATCAAATTGTTCTCCTTCAAAATATTTACTTTTATGATTTCTTACAAGTCTCATACGATCCAATCGATAAAGAGATAAACTATCTGGTCTTTTATCAAAATAACCAATCACATAATATTTAGAATTATTTTGAATGAGTTTATACGGAGAAATAATATAAAATTCTTTATTATCTTGATGATTACCATGGATATTTGATATTTCTACCAACCTATTTCTTTTTATTTCATAATTAACATACTTAAAATAAATATTTTTCTTTTCATTAATAGCTTTAATAATGGTTGTCATATTTAATAGCAAATCATAATTTCTTATATCATTTTGTCTAATTGTTTGATTTTGAATACGAGATAATTGTTTATTTGAACTTAATATTTGTAATTTTGTAAGTAGTATATTTACTTCTTTTTGATCTAAATCATTATTATAAAGAATACTATCCCATAAATATTGTATTTGTCCATCATTAAAGAATTCTTCATTTATTGTATAGCCTTTACGATGTTTAGTCTTAATGATTTCTTTTTGATAAATATACTTCGATAATTCATTAATATTTTTTATAGCTTGATAAACCGTTTTAACATCAACTTTGATTCGATATTTTTCTTCAAGTTGCCCTTTTATTTCAATAGCAGGTATATAATCTAATGATTCTTTGATAATAAGATATGTGTAATAGAGTCTGTCCATAGTTTTCTCCTATCTTGCATAATTAAGTGAATATGTCTTGTCTTTATGATACAACATTTCATAACGATATGGTGAATAATTATAAAGAGATTTTTCAAAGCGTTTAAAGGCTTCATCAAGTGTTACAAATGGTAAATGAAAATAAGCTTGTTTATATTGTTTTTCTAATAAAAGAATAAGACTTGCTTGATAATGCATTTGTTCATCACTCATCATTTTATAATGTGTCATACCTAAAATGACTTGATTGAGTTGATTCATTTTAAATGTAAGCAAATGCCTTACTAGACAATAAATTTTTATATTAAAATCACTATGATCTAAAATATAATAAAATAAATTATATTTATATTCGACTAATGGTTTAAAATGTTGATTGATTAATAAATTCATCATGACTAAATGATATTCCATTTCATTATAAGATAAGCAACAATCAATATATCTTTTAATATTTGAAAAAAGCCATAATTGAATATCTTTTCTTTTATTTAATTTTCTTTTTAATTGAAAAACATCAATACACGTATTCATTAAATCATAAATATCTTGTTGATAAATTCCGTCACTATGAATTAATAAATATGTTTTTACCTCCATAATTGATACATCTGTCATTTGTTCATAACTTTTAACTACCATTAAAATCATCCCCTTTTCTTTATCTATATTATAGGGAGATGATGATTTTTATGATTAATTTGTATCTGTTTTAAAACCAAAAAAAAGGAGTTAAATAACTCCCTTATTTTCTAAGAATTTTCTAATTTTCTTTGTTGCTGCTTTAAGTTCTTCTAAACTATAAGCATAAGAAACACGAATATATCCTTCTCCTGCTTCACCAAAAGCACTTCCTGGCACACAGGCTACTAACTGATCATTTAATAATTCTTCACAGAATTGTTCTGATGTAAGCCCTGTTGATTTAATACATGGGAAAACATAGAAAGCACCTTGTGGTGTAAATGTTTTAAGTCCCATTTCATTAAATGTTTTGACTAAGAAGTTTCTTCTTGCAAGATAAGCTTGTCGCATTTTTTCAATTTCTTCATCACAATGTCTCATCGCTTCAATGGCTCCATATTGAGCACAAGTTGGAGCTGACATAATGACATATTGATGAATTTTTTTCATCATTTTAACTAGATATTCATTCGCAAGAACATAACCTAAACGCCATCCTGTCATCGCATAAGCTTTAGAAAAACCACTGACAAGAATAACTTGATCTTTGATTTCATCAAAAGATGCAATTGAACAGAATTTATGTTCATAAGAAAGTTCTGCATAGATTTCATCCGTAATAATCATAATTCCTGATTCTTTAAAGATAGGAACTAATTTTTCATAGTCTTCTCTTGTCATGAATCCACCTGTTGGATTACTTGGGTAGTTTAAAAGAATGGCCTTTGTTTTTTCATTGATAGCTTCTTTTAAAAGTTCAGGTGTTAATTTAAATTCATTTTCTTCTGTTAAAGTAATGTTTCTTACCACTCCACCAGCAAGTGCAACACCCGGTGTATAAGCAACATAACTTGGTTGTAATAAAATGACTTCATCACCTGGATTAATAATTGTTCTAAAGGCTAAATCGATTCCTTCAGACCCCCCAACAGTGACAATACATTGTTCTGGTTTATAATCTAAATTAAATCTTCTTTTTTGATATTTACAAATTTCTTTTCTTAATTCTAATAATCCTTGATTTGCTGTATAGAATGTTTTTCCTTTTTCAATTGAATAGATTGCAGCTTCTCTAATTGTCCAAGGGGTTGCAAAATCAGGTTCACCTACCCCTAAAGAAATAACACCTTCCATTTGATTAGCTAAATCAAAAAATTTACGAATTCCACTAGGTGGAATATCTTTTACAACAGGATTAACAATTTTTTCAAAATCCATTATGGAGTTACCAATAATCTTTCTGCTGCATCTTTATTATCATCCTCAACAAGTCTACCCATGTTTTTATATTGTTTCAAAACATACATTGTGGCTGTTCTTTCAATACCTTCAATAACCGCTAAACGACTATTAACAAATTTAGCAACTTCCACCATTGTTTTTCCTTTAACAATTAATAAAAACTCATAATTTCCCGCTAATAAATACATTGTATCTACTTCTGGAAAATTATAGATTTTTTTCGCAATACGATCATATCCATAATCTCTTTCAGGTTTCGCATTAACTTGAATCACAGCTGTACACACATCGTGGTTTGTTTTATCCCAATTGATCAAAGTATGATAACCATAGATTGTTTTATTTTTTTCTAAATCTTTAATTGTCTTATCAACATTTTCTTCTGTTTCGTTTAAGGCGGCCGCAAGATCAACGACTTCCATTTTCGCGTTGTTTTCAATTAATGATAAAAGTAAATTTTCATCCATATCCTCTTCCTCCTTATTATGACTCTAATTATATACTAATTTAGAGGTAAGGTAAATTGAATTTTTATTAGAAATAAGAGGAGTTGTTGCTTGTCTAGATAAGTAAAGTGTTCTATAATAAATATGAGGTGAAATTATGATTATACAAAGTAAAAAAGTCTGGATTGCGGATCAATTCACGCCAGCACAATTAGAATTAGAAGATGGAATTATTAAAGAAATATATCCTTACAATGAAAAAGAAGTTACGAAAGATTATGGAGATTTAAGAATTCTTCCTGGCTTTATTGATATTCATTGCCATGGAGCTTATGGTTTTGATACAAATGATGCTGATCCTGAAGGATTAAGAAAATGGGCAAAAGGAATCGTTGATGAAGGAGTTACTTCTTTCCTTGCAACAACTCTTACTCAAAGTGAAGAAGTTCTTACAAATGCGGTAAGTAATGTCGCAAAAGTTGTGGAAGAAGGTTATGAAGGTGCTGAAATCTTAGGAATTCATTTTGAAGGTCCTTATTTAAATAAAGCACATAAAGGTGCTCAACCTGAAGAATACTGTGTTAAACCTGATATTGAACAATTTAAAAGATATCAAAAAGCTGCTCATGGTTTAATTAAATATATTACTATGGCTGTTGAAAATGATGAAGATTACGCTCTTACAAAATATTGTAGTCAAAATAATGTGGTCGTAAGTATTGGACATTCAAATGCAACTTATGAACAAGCTGTTCAAGCATACGCTCATGGAGCAAGAAGTATGACTCATGTTTATAATGCAATGACACCATTTACGCATCGTGCAAATGGTCTTGTTGGTGGTGCTTTACGTATTAGAAATATGTATGGAGAAATTATTTGTGATGGAAATCATTCTACTCTTGCCGCTTTAAATAATTTCTTTACTTCTAAAGGACCTGATTACAGTATTATGATTACAGATTCCTTAATGTGTAAAGGATTTCCTGTAGGTACTAAATTTGATTTTGGTGGACAAGAAGTTGTCATTTATCCAGATGGTAGTGCTCATTTAGTAGAAGCAGGAAACTTAGCTGGTTCTACTTTAAATGTAAACAAAGGATTAAAAATCTTAATTGAAGATGCATTAGTTCCTGTTAATTACGCGATCAATGCATGTACATCAAACCCAGCAAGATGTTTACATGTTGATGATCGTAAAGGAACAATTGGCGTTGGTTATGATGCTGATCTTGTTGTTTTAGATAGAGATTATGAAGTTGTACAAACTTATTGTAAAGGTGTTGGGCAAAAATAAGATTTTGAGATGCTTCATGCATCTCTTTTTTTTCTTATATAGAAAGCTTTTTATAGTCATTTTATGGTACAATTGTTTCAAAAGGAGGCGATTTTGTGTATCGTTTTTATGTATCAAGTTACGCTAAAGGAAAAGAAAAAGGTCTTTATGTATGTACTTTAGATGAAACTAAAAATGAACTTCATTTAAATAAACATATTCCTACCGAAGATTTTCCTTCTTATGTTATTAAAAAAGATGATTATCTTTATGTATCTTTAAAAGATGCACGTGTTGGTGAAGGAGGAGGTGTCGCAAGTTATCATATTGAAGAAGATGATTTAAAACAACTTTCTTTTTATAATTCCCATGGTCGTTCTTATACTCATTTATGTTTAAGTCCTGATCAAAAATATTTATTTACAGCCAATTATCACGTTGGAGCAACAGCTGCTTTCCCTTTAAAGGATCATAAAATTGGAGATAAACTTTCAGTTGTTCACCATCATGGCTCAGGAATTGATTTACTTAAAAGACAAACAAGTCCTCATGCTCATTATGTAGGAATTACTCCTGATCATAAATATCTTTACAGTGTTGACCTAGGTGCTGATAAAATTGTTATGTATGAATTTATTAATGAAAAATTACAAGAAACATCATTTAGTCAATCTGTGATTCCTGGTAGTGGGCCTCGTCATATGATTTTTTCTCATGATGGTAAATATTGTTATCTCGTCAATGAAATTAGTAACAGTATTATGGTTTATCAATATCATGATGGACACTTTACTTTGATTCAAGTTATTCATTGTGTACCTCGTCATTTTCATGGCTTTTCAAGTGCTGCTGCTATTCATATGACATCAAGTGGTAAACATATTATTGTTTCCAATCGTGGACATGATAGCATTGTCCTTTATCGCGTTAATCAAGAAACAGGAAAAATCACTTTACTTTATATGGTGCATACTGGAAAAGGACCTCGTGATTTTAATATTATTGATGATCGTTATATTGTTGTTGCAAGTCAAGAAGAAGATTGTTTAGAGCTTTATACATTTGATGAAGAAAAAGAAGAAATTAAGCCTACAGGAAATACTTTAGATATTATTCAACCTGTTTGTGTAGCTTTATAAAAGGAGAAAGATTATGAAATACGAAATTGTTGGAGATACTCTCCCTGTTGTTATTTGTCACTTAAATAAAGGTGAAAAAATGATTAGTGATAGTGGTGCTATGGCTTGGATGGATCCATGTATGAAAATGGAAACAAACGGTGGTGGTGCTGGTAAAATCATCGGTAGAATGTTTTCTGGTGAAACTTTATTTAGAAATAGTTATACGGCAAATGAAGATGGTTTGATTGCCTTTGCCTCAAGTTTCCCTGGAAAAATTGTCGCTATTGATGTAGATCCTGGAAAAGAAGTCATCATTCAAAAATCTGCTTTTCTAGCTAGTGAAGAAAATGTAGAAACATCGGTTTTCTTTAATAAGAAATTTTCTTCTGGTATATTTGGTGGTGAAGGTTTTATTTTAACAAAGGTTTCAGGACATGGAACATGTTTTATTGAAATTGATGGAAGTACCGTAGAATATAATTTACTACCAGGTCAACAAATGGTTATTGATACCGGTTATCTTGCAATGATGGATGCTACTTGTAAAATGGATATCCAATCAGTTCCTGGTTTAAAAAATAAATTTTTAGGAGGAGAGGGATTATTTAATACCGTGGTTACTGGTCCTGGTAAAATTGTGGTTCAAACAATGCCTATTTCAGCAGTAGCAAATTCACTTGCAAAATTTTTCCCTCAAGGTAAATAATGAAGAAATTGTTTTGTTTTGATATTGATGGTACTTTAAGAACAACCACAGATCATCAAATACCAGAAAGTACCATCAAAGCCTTAAATTTATTAAGAGAAAAAGGTCATCTTTTATTAGTATCTACAGGTAGAAGTGTTGATTCTTTAAAGAATACTCACATTTATGATACTTTTGCCTTTGATGGGTATGTATGCAATAGTGGACAAGCTTTATTAGATAAAAATTTAAAACTTATTCACAAAGAAAGTTTATCTACAACTGTTGTTTTAAAAGCTTTAGACGCTTCTAAAAAACACAACATTCCTTTAGCTCTTAAATGTACACCAAGAATTATTAATATGGAACCCAATGAAAATGTCATTCGTTCATGTAATTATTTCAATAATCCAATTCCCCCTGTTGGTAGCTATACCAATCAAGAAGTAGGTGCCATGATTGCTTATGGTCCTTTAGATTATGACTATCAAGAATTTAAAGATATTGAAGAACTTGATGTGATGGTAGGAGAAAGTAGTTATGCTGATATTACTATTAAAGGAATTTCTAAAGCAACTGGCATTGCTTATTTTATGAAGTTATGGAATATGAAAAGTTATGTGGCTTTTGGGGATTCTTTAAATGATGTTGAAATGTTTAAACATGCTTCTTTTTCGATTTGTATGGGACAAGGAAATAATGAGTTAAAGAAATTAAGTGATTTTGTGACAACTTCTATTGATGAAGATGGTATTTATTATGCATGTAAAGAATTAGGCTATATCTAAAATAGCCTTTTTTATTTCGTCTAAGTTCTTACCTATTAAAAGTAAATCAAAGAGTTCTTCATATTGTTTGGTTGATAGATTTTCTAAAAAAATTGGATCTACATCAGGGAAACGAATAAAGAAAAGTTTGAGAGCATTTCTTCTTGCAATCAGTTTTTTTGTTTTTCAAAAGAAGTATTTTCTTGATTCATAAAAAGCCTCCTTCTTTCATTATAGAAAAATATATTTTTTTATAAATGGACAGATAGTCCAAAATACTCCTTAAAATTATGCCCAAAATAAAAATGGTCTTTCGACCATTTTTTAATTATCTTAATTTTGTAATATCAATTAACGATGGCACACCATGTTTACGTTTTTCAAGTGAATCAATAAGTGCTTTTGCTGTATCAAGTGAAGTATAAATTGGAATACCAGCTTCTACAGCAAAACGTCTAATTAAGAAGCCATCTTTTAAGTTATCATTTCTTGTTGGAATATCGATTACTAAATCAACTGTATCCGTAAACATTAAATCAAAGATTGTATTTGTTTTTTCACAAATACGATTGACAAAATGTACAGGTACATCATGTTCTTTTAAGAATTTATATGTTCCTTCTGTTGCATATAAATCATAACCAAACATATAATATTGTTTAGCGATTGGTAAGAATTCTTCTTTAGAAGAATCTTTAATTGTACAAATGATATTCTTTCTCTTAGGTAATTGAATACCTGTTCCCATGAATGCTTTATAAATAGCTTCATCTAAGTTTTTAGAAATACCTAAAACTTCACCTGTTGATTTCATTTCAGGTCCTAAAGAAATTTCTGCACCTTTGATTTTTTCAAATGAGAACACTGGCATCTTAACTGCAATTGTTTCTTTTTCAGGAACAATTCCATAAGAATATCCTTGTTCTTCAATTGTATGTCCCATAATAGCTTTTGTTGCAATGGCAACAATTGGGATATCTGTAACTTTTGAAATATAAGGAATTGTTCTTGAAGATCTTGGGTTAACTTCAATAACATAAACTTGATCTTCATAAACAATGAATTGAATATTGATTAATCCGACAACATGTAATGCTTTAGCAAGACGTTTTGTATAATCAACGATCACATCTTTAATTTCTTGTTTGATTTTTTGTGGTGGGTAAACAGAAATACTATCTCCCGAGTGAACTCCCGCACGTTCAACGTGTTCCATAATACCTGGAATTAAGATACCATGTCCATCACAAACTGCATCAACTTCAACTTCTTTACCAGATAAGTATTTATCAATTAAAATTGGATGTTCTTGGTATTGTCTATTAATGATTTTCATGAACTTTTTAATATCACCATCATTTAAGGCAATTTCCATACCAGCACCACCTAATACATAAGATGGTCTTACTAAAACTGGATATCCTAATTTATTAGCAACTTCAATTGCTTCTTCTGCAGTAAAGACTGTTGAACCTCTTGGACGATCAATATGACATTTTTCAAGAATTTCATCAAATCTTTCTCTATCTTCTGCAGCATCTACATCATCGGCATCTGTTCCTAAGATTTTAACACCCATATCTGTAAGTGCTTTGGTAAGTTTGATCGCTGTTTGTCCACCGAATTGAACGATTGCTCCATCTGGTTTTTCAATGTCTACAATACTTTCTACATCTTCAGCAGTAAGTGGTTCAAAGTATAAACGATCAGCAATATCAAAGTCTGTTGATACTGTTTCAGGGTTGTTATTAACAATGATTGTATCGTATCCAGCTGCTTTTAAAGCCCATACACAATGTACTGAACAGTAATCGAATTCAATACCTTGTCCAATACGAATTGGTCCTGATCCTAAAACCATGATTTTTTTCTTTTCTCTTTGTGGTTCTACTTCGTTCACTCCACCTTGAATTGAATAGTAATAAGGTGTTTGTGCATCAAATTCTGCCGCACATGTATCAACAACTTTATAAGCTGCAACAATATTATTATCTTTAAGCATTTGATGAATTTCTTGTTCTGTTTTTCCAGTTAATTCAGCAATGACTCTATCTGGGAATTGTAATCTTTTTGCTTGTTTTAATAAATCAACTGTTAATTCTTCTGTTTTAATTCTTTCTTCCATTTCTACTAAATGTTTTATTTTATCAATGAACCAAACATCAATTTTAGTAATTTCATGGATTTCTTGTTCAGTAATTCCTTTTCTTAATGATTCAGCTACAGCAAAGATACGTTGATCATCAACATCTTTTAATTTTTGTTTTAATTCATCATGTGTTAATTTTGTAAAGGCATCTAAGTGTAAGTAGAAAACATTTTGTTCAAGAGAACGTAAAGCTTTCATTAAAGCTCCTTCAAAGTTATTACAGATTGACATAACTTCTCCAGTTGCTTTCATTTGTGTTCCTAATTTTCTTGAAGCATCAACGAATTTATCAAATGGCCATTTAGGAATTTTACATACAACATAGTCTAATGTTGGTTCATAAGAAGCATATGTTTTACCTGTAACGGCATTTTTGATTTCATCTAAAGTATATCCTAAAGCAATTTTAGCTGCTAATTTAGCAATTGGATAACCTGTTGCTTTAGAAGCTAAAGCTGATGAACGAGAAACACGAGGGTTTACTTCGATAACACAATATTCAAAACTATTTGGATTTAAAGCGTATTGTACGTTACATCCACCTTCAATATTTAAAGCTGTAATAATATTTAAAGCTGATGAACGTAACATTTGATATTCTTTATCTGATAAAGTTTGGCTTGGTGCCACAACGATACTATCACCTGTATGAACCCCAACAGGATCTAAGTTTTCCATGTTACATACAGTAATGCAGTTCCCTGCACTATCTCTCATTACTTCATATTCGATTTCTTTCCATCCAGCAATACATCTTTCAATTAAACATTGACTTACTCTTGATAGACGTAAACCATTTGAACAAATATCATGAAGTTCTTTTTCATTATTTGCGATACCTCCACCAGTACCACCTAATGTATAAGCAGGTCTTACAACAACTGGATAACCAATTTTTTCTGCAAATTCTAAAGCATCATTAACATGGTTAACAACGATGGATGCAGCACATGGTTCGTTAATTCTTTCCATTAAGTTTTTAAATTCTAAACGATCTTCTGCAAGTTTGATTGTATCTGTATTTGTCCCAATTGTACGAACATTGTGTTCTTCTAAGAATCCTTCATCCGCTAAAGCCATAGCGATGTTTAATGCATTTTGTCCACCTAATGTTGGTAAAATGCTATCTGGTTTTTCTTCCATGATTAATTTTTTAACAACAGGTACAGTTAATGGTTCGATATAAACTTTATCTGCGATATCACCATCTGTCATGATAGTTGCTGGGTTTGAGTTAATTAAAACAACTTCTACCCCTTCTTCTCTTAAAGCTCTACAAGCTTGAGTTCCAGCATAATCAAATTCTGCTGCTTGACCAATGATGATAGGTCCTGAACCGATAACTAATACTTTTTTAATACTTAAATCTCTTGCCATCTTATTTACCCTCCATCATTTTTTCAAATTCATCAAATAAAGCATCTGTATCTAATGGACCAGCACATGCTTCTGGATGAAATTGTACTGTTTTAATATTTTTACCCATATATTCAACACCTTCGATTGTTTGGTCATTTACATTAATAAACCAAGGTTTTGCAATATTACGATCAATAGAATCATCACAAATTACATAGTTATGATTTTGTGTAGAAATATAAACACGACCTGTATTTAAATCTTTAACAGGATGATTTGCACCATGGTGTCCATATTTTAATTTTTCAGTTTTAAATCCATGAGCTAAAGCCATTAATTGATGACCTAAACAAATCGCAAAGATTGGTAAACCACTTTCAGATAATTTCTTTACTTCTTCAATAATTTCTATATTTTCACTAGGATCTCCAGGACCATTTGATAACATCACACCATCATAATTTCCTTCAATAATTGTACTTGCTGGAGTAGATGCTGGATAAACTGTGACTTCCATATTTCTATTTGCTAATGATTTAGCAATATTTTTCTTAGCACCAAAGTCTAATAAAGCAACTTTTCGATCTCCTGTTCCTACTTTATATGGTTTGTCACATGTTGTTTTTTCAACGACACCAGTTACTTTAAAGTTATGTATTTTTTCCATCACTTCACTTAAATCATCATATTTTGTTGTTGTAATCATTCCATTCATACAACCTTTATTTCTAATGATTTTAGTTAAATGTCTTGTATCGATTCCTTGAATACAAGGAATGTCATGTTCAATTAAATAATCTTTTAAATCAATATTTTTTCTAAAATTACTTCCAAGTCTAGCAAGTTCATTCACTACAAATCCTTCAACATAAGGTTTTGTAGATTCTTGATCTTCTAAACATACTCCATAGTTTCCAATTAATGGATATGTCATAACAACTGATTGTCCTGCATAGGAAGGATCCGTTAATACTTCTACATATCCTGTCATTGAAGTATTAAATACAAATTCACTGACAACTTCTTTGTTAGCCCCTACGCTTTCACCTTCAAATACGTTTCCATCTTCTAAGATTAAATAGGCTTTCATATATTTTCCTCCTTTTTTTTGTTATAAAAAAACATATCAATTAAAAATGATATGTTAGAAACAATGAGAATATAAAAATGAGGTACTCGTATTCAATTGTAAGCAATCATATTTGACACTTTGTTGTAACATAGCCCTCATCTCCTTTTGTTCTTGAATAGTATAGTAGATTTGACAACATTTTTCAACACCAATTTATAATTTTTTATTATTATGTAATTTTATTTTATTAACAATTTTTTAGTATAAGAAAAAAGAGATTTTTCTCTCTTTCTATGATTGAAAATACTTTTCTATTTCTTTTACTTCCTTTTCAGGTATTTCTAATAAGTTAATTGCTTCTTTAAATGACATTTGTAATCCTATCATTAGTTTTTTACATGCGCTATATTCTTTTCTTTACGTTCTATTTGTTTGCCTTCATTTCTTGCTTCTAAGGCAATGCTTTCACCTAAATCACAAATATCTTTAACCTCACTTTCTATTTTCTTTGTATCATTCTATAATTCTTTGTTTCCCATTATAATCTAATACATTATTTAAAAAGGCCATCAATGGTGTCAATAATTCATCATATACTTACTTTTTATTTAAATCATGTTCTTTGTTTGAGTATACCACAAGAATAACTTCCTTGTCATAAACTTCTTTTTCTTCTACTGTTGCTCCACAAATAATCCTTTCGTTTGTTTCATAGGCATTCATATGACCATCTTTTCTTTTAGGTGCCTTTAGCATGATTCACAAAGAATAGACCTTCTTCATTCCATCATAGTTTTTATCATCATACTCTGTTCCCAATTATCCTGACACTATCTTGGCGACATAAGCATAGCCACTAGTAATAACAGAATATCCTTTTTGTATTTCTAAATTTAAATAGACTCGTATATTCTTTCCATCTTCTTGTGGTACATCAATATAACACAAAATATCATAATAAACCACGCCTTCATCTTTGATAAAGCCTTCCTTATCTACAAGATGAAAATGTGGATTGACCATTCTATCACCTATATGTACTCCTTTTATTAGTCTTCTAATTTCTTCAAAACTTAAATACTTTGCTTCATCTACAACTACCTTTATGATTCTTGATAATACTTCTTCATTTCCTATGATCATCTTGTATAAATGATCATACATTGTTGTTTGTTTACTTGTTGTTATTTTATTTATTTTGTCCATAAGTAGTCCTCCTACTTATCTGTTCTTTTTTTGAAAAAAATAAAAAAATTGTTAGGAAATCAGATAATTTCCTAACAATCATGTATCTTAGTCTTTAATAGCTTTATGATATTCTTGAAGTGATTTTACTTCATGTGTTCCATGAATTTCAGCTTCTAAGATACCTTCTACAGCTGCATTTGCAGCAGCAATGTTTGTCATGTATGGAATTTTCATTTTAATAGCTGTTTTTCTAATATAACTATCATCATGTGCAGATTCTTTACCATGTGGCGTATTGATCACCATATCAAGTTCACCATTTGTAAGAGCATCTGCAATATTTGGACGACCTTCTTTGATCTTTTTAATTTTGATAGCTGGAATATTATTGCTATTGATTAATTCAAATGTTTTACCTGTAGCCACAATTTCAAATCCTGCATCATAATATTTTCTAGCAAGAGCAACAACATCTTTTTTATCTCTATCAGAGACAGAAATTAAAACACGCCCTGATGTTGGTAATTTTGTTTGAGTAGCTTCTTCAGCTTTAAAGATAGCCGCTCCATAAGAATTAGCTAAACCTAATACTTCTCCTGTTGATCTCATTTCAGGTCCTAGAATTGGATCAACTTCAGGGAACATATTGAATGGGAAAACAGCTTGTTTTACACCAATATGAGGAATCTTTCTATCTTTTAAATCTTTAACAGGTGATGGTCTACCTGTAAGTTCACGCGTAACGATATCTGTTGCAAGTTTTACCATGTTGATGTTACATACCTTAGATACTAAAGGTACGGTTCTTGAAGCACGTGGATTTGCTTCTAAAACATAAACTTTATCATCTGCAATGGCATATTGCATATTCATTAAACCACGAACATTCATTTCTTTAGCAATTTTCTTTGTGTACTCTTTAATTGTTTGAACATGTCTTACTGGAATATGTTTAGATGGTAAAATACATGCTGAGTCCCCTGAGTGAATACCAGCAAGTTCAATATGTTCCATAACAGCAGGCACAAAAACATTTTCTCCATCAGAAATAGCATCTGCTTCACATTCCATCGCATCATTTAAGAAACGGTCAATTAAGATAGGACGATCAGGTGTTACCCCAACAGCAGCTGCCATATATTGTTTTAATGAATCATCATCGTAAACAACTTCCATACCTCTACCACCTAATACGTAAGATGGTCTTACCATTAATGGATAACCAATTCTTTGAGCGATTTCTAAAGCATCATCGATTGTTACAGCCATTCCTGATTCAGGCATTGGAATTTCTAGTTTTTCCATCATTTCATTAAATAAATCACGATCTTCAGCCATATCAATAGTTTCAGGTGTTGTTCCTAAGATATTAACACCATTTTCTTTTAATTGACTTGCAAGATTTAATGGTGTTTGTCCACCAAATTGAGCAATAACTCCTAATGGTTTTTCTTTTTCATGAATACTTAAAACATCTTCTAATGTTAATGGTTCAAAATAAAGTTTATCAGATGTATCATAATCAGTTGATACAGTTTCAGGGTTACAGTTTACAATGATTGTTTCAAATCCTAATTTCTTTAAGGCAAGAGAAGCATGAACACAGCAATAATCAAATTCAATACCTTGACCAATTCTGTTAGGTCCTCCACCTAAGATCATGATTTTTTTATTATTTGAAACTTCATCTTGATCTTTTCCATTATATGTAGAGTAATAATAAGAACTATCTTTTGTACTTGATACATGAACTGGTTCCCAGACTTGATGCATACCCATAGCTAATCTTTGATTTCTAATTTCTTTTTCTTCTACATCTAATAACTTAGAAATATATTTATCAGCAAATCCATCTTTCTTTGCTTGTTTTAAAACGTCATCTGGTAATTGATTTCCTTTATAAGAAGCAATTTTTTCTTCTTCTTCAACGAGTTCTTTCATTTGTTCAATGAAATAATGTTTAATTTTTGTAAGTTCAAATAATTCATTAACAGTAGCTCCTTTTCTTAAAGCTTCATACATAATGAATTGTCTTTCACTTGTTGGATTAATTAATAATTTTAATAATTCATCTTTAGATAAATCATTAAAGTTCTTTGCATATCCTAAACCATAACGTCCTGTTTCTAAAGAACGAATTGCTTTTTGGAAAGCTTCTTTATAAGTTTTACCAATACTCATAACTTCCCCAACAGCTTTCATTTGTGTACCAAGTTTATCTTCTGCAGCTTTGAATTTTTCAAAAGCCCAACGAGCAAACTTAATAACAACATAATCCCCATCAGGATAGTATTTATCTAATGTTCCATATTTACCACAAGGAATTTCATCTAATGTAAGACCAGCAGCTAACATTGCTGAAACTAAGGCAATAGGGAAACCTGTCGCTTTAGAAGCTAAAGCAGATGAACGTGATGTTCTTGGATTGATTTCAATAACAACAATACGATCTGTTACTGGATCATGAGCAAATTGAACATTTGTACCTCCAATAACTCCAATTGATTCAACAATACGATAAGCTTGTTCTTGTAAACGATCTTGTACTTCTTTAGAAATAGTAAGCATTGGTGCACTACAGAAAGAATCTCCAGTATGTACTCCTAATGGATCAATATTTTCAATAAAACAAATTGTAATCATGTTATTTTTAGCATCTCTTACAACTTCTAATTCTAATTCTTCCCATCCTAAAATAGATTCTTCAATTAAGCATTGGTGTACTAAACTTGCTTGCAACCCTCTATTTACAACTGTTTTTAATTCATCAACATTGTAAACAAGTCCTCCACCTGCTCCACCCATTGTATAGGCAGGTCTTACAACTACTGGATATCCTAATTTATCAGCAATAGCTAAAGCTTCATCAACCGTATTTGCAATTTCACTTCTTGCCATTTCAATACCAAGTTCATTCATGGCTTTTTTGAATTCTAAACGGTCTTCTCCACGTTCAATAGCATCTACTTTTACCCCTAATACTTGAACGTCATATTTGTCTAAAACTCCGGCATTACTTAATTCAGAACATAGATTTAAAGCTGATTGTCCACCTAAGTTAGGAAGTAAAGCATCTGGTCTTTCTTTTTCAATGATTTGTGTTAATCTTTCTACATTCAATGGTTCAATATATGTCACATCTGCAGTTTCTGGATCTGTCATAATTGTAGCTGGGTTAGAATTGACTAAAACAATTTTATACCCTAATCCTCTTAATGCTTTACAAGCTTGTGTTCCTGAATAATCAAATTCACATGCTTGACCAATAATAATTGGTCCTGAACCAATGACTAATACTGTGTTAATATCTTCTCTTTTTGGCATCTTTAATCCTCCTTTTGATTGTAAAAAAAACATATCTTAGAAAAGATATGTTTCAAATTAAAAAATAAAAAGCGAAAAAGGGCCCATGTCTTTATATTGAATTGTCATAAGTAGATTTTTTTTCATAATGGCCTCCTATAAGCAATTTCGCTCTATCCATAGAAAGATTATATAAGATAATGATTGGGAATTAAATAAATTAAAATATAATTATCATACTAATTTTTTATTTCCATGCCAAATAATATCCTTGCCAATTCTTTTTAAGTTGAGCTGTTACTTCTTGTTTCTTTTTTATTTCCATTTCATTTGTATACGTATATTCAACCATCACAGTATCTTCTTTTTTTATATTTTTACATGTATATGCTTTTTCAAATTCAATATATCTTTATCACTATTAATATAAATTGTTCCTTTCACATCATGATATTCTGTATTTCTTTTAAAATTATATTCTTTATCCCACAAATAGATTTCATCTTTCTTTGTCTTATTTCCACTAAATGAAAGAGTAAAATCATCTTTGTTCTTTTTTTCATTATAACTTTCTAACATAATTCCACCACTAGCATCTTCATCTAAATAGTTTTCAAAGTTCACATCTATATCTAATACTTCCGAATTTGTTTTACCATTTGTTTGGGAAATAAGTTGTGCAAATTGAACTGTTTGAATAGGTAGATTTATTGTTCCTTTAAAATGATCATCTTCTTTATTTAAAGAAAGTGTATATGTATCTTTATCCGTTTTAAAAATAACTTATGCTGTTGTATTATCTTGATAATTTTTTAAAATCAAATCAATATTTATATTATAACTATCCTTTTTAATATCACTGATATAACCACTAAAATAAGTACAAATAGAATTTGTATTTAGTGAAATTGGTTGATCACCATAAAAGTCATTGATTTGTTGTTGCAATGAAGAATTTGCTTCTTCCAATGCATCCATTTTCTCACTCATCTTAACTGCTACATAGCTTTCCATAATAAATGCTAGAAAAACAACAATTCCAAAGATAATAATCATATTTCGATGATTAGTACTTTGATCCGTTTTTATTTTTTGCTTTCATCTAAAAGTTCCTCTAAAGAGATACCAAAAACATCAGCCATAGCCTTACAACTTTGTATATCAGGTGATGACAGATTACTTTCCCATTTTGATATTGTTTGTCTTGATATATGTAGTAATTTACCTAATTCTTCTTGCGATAATCCTTTCATTTTCCGATATTTTTGAATACGTTCTCCAAGTGTCATAGAATCTTTCCTCATTTTATTCATCATAACATGAAATAAGAAGAAGATATGCTCTAAGGATTAACATTTTGTCTATAAATCTTTACTTTAATAAAAATCAAATATTTCGTACAATTATCTAAAGGAGGAATTCTATGAAATCTAAAATACTCTTTATTTGTTGTTTTATTTTATTATTATGTGGTTGTTCAAAAAAGGAAGACACTAAAACCGAAGAACTTCTTACAAATAATGATATTGGTTTTACAATTATCGTTGAAGATGGTCGTGGAATTACAAAGAATTTTAAGATAAATCATATAAATGATTATATTGGTGATCAGTATATAGAATCAAAAAAGAATAATGATACAGTTTATTATAATGATTCTATTCAAATTACTTTAAATAAAAAGAATAAAGTTAAAAAAGTAGAACTCCTTACAGATTATTACAAAGTTGAAGGTAATTTCTACGTTGGTTTAGAAAAAAATAATTTAGATTACGAAAATCACAAAGAAGCGAACAATCAATATATTGCCTATAGTGAAAATAAAACAGTTAAAATGACCTACACGCTTTCAAACAATACAATTACAAAAATCACATTAGCCTAAAAATAGTTATCAATCAGATAACTATTTTTCTTTTAATTTCTTCATTTTTTCTTCTTTTGCAATCGTTTTAAAAATAATACTTTTACTTGTAGGACTATATGATTCAAAATCTATCTCATGTGCATGCTCATCATATATTGGTGCATCATCCACAATAATCGTTACATTCATACGTAAAATATCATAAATTCTTTTTACTAATTTATTATTGGGATTTAAATTAGGATTTGTTTCAATTCTATAAATAGTACTCTCACTTACTCCTAAGCCCTCTGCAAGCTCTTTTCTAGAAACGCCTCTTTCTATTCTTTTATTCATAATTATCTCATTAACATTCATTATCCGTCACCCTTTTAATTCATGTTAACAATTAAATTGTGCATTTTACGCATTATAAAAGATACCTTCAGGAACGATACATACTCTTTCATGCACGTTCTATTGACTTCATATCTATGTCAAATATAAAGTACACTTAAGGAGGTAATTATGATAAACTATTTAATTGAAAAATACTTTGCATTGTTAAAGGGAGTTGCTTTCAATAATGCTTCATCATTATCTAGTATGAATTTATATGAATTCGACAAACCTGAACAATTAAAGAATTTAAACAAATAAGGAAGGTGGCATCATTATGAATATTTTGATATTAGAGGATACAAATACTTTTGTAGAGGAGTTTGTTGATATACTCAAAAATAACAATCTATTCACTGATGCCCATTTCTTTTGTCTAGGGGATCACTTTGAAGAGATTGATAACACAAAAGACTACCAAGTTATTTTTATAGATGTTCATTTAAGTAAATCAATAAATGGTATCGATTTTTCTATAGAACTTAAAAAGAGGTTCCCCAAAGCACTTATTGTTTTTGTGACCATGAACAATAACTTTGTTCATAAATCTATGGAACTTCAACCATTTTATTTCATTAGAAAAGATCATTTAAATGAAGACATGTCTATCTTCTTTAAAATGTTTAAAGAACATTTAGAAAATACAAGTTTTATTGTCATTAACGCTAGAGAAAAACATGTACGTATTAATACAAGTGATATTATCTACATAGAAGCTGATGGTCATTATTTAAAAATTGTCACATTAGATGGTGAATACAAATTCAAAGAAAAGATAAAAGAATTTAAAACTCAACTCAATAATAACAATATCATACAAGTACATAGATCCTATCTTATTAATTTAGATTTTGTCTATGATGTAAATTCCAAGTTCATCATCTTAAGAAATAAGAAAGAAATCAATATAGGTAAAACATATAAAAAGAAATTTAAACTAACTTATCAGGATTATTTACTCAATGGTAGCTTATAGTATATTCCTTAATTTTGTAGAAGTATTTACACTTACTGCTTTCGTTTACCTTTATTATTCATTTTCAAATAAAAAAATATTTATATTATTATTTTGTTGCTTATTTCTCGGTTTTGAATTATGTGATATTTTAAGAGAAAATGGCGTCATATTAATGTTTCTTAATTTTATCATTAGCTATAGCTTTATTCTATATGAAAGAAGAAAAATAAATTTTGGTGATATTTTCATTTTGGGATTTTATATTTTTTCTATGAACTATATTGCATTAATAAATTATCATTTATTTTCTCCACTATTATCTATTAACGATACTGCATTATTTCTAATTTTAGCTGGATTAACTTCTAAAATAATATTAATCATATTTACTATATATCTAATAAAACATTTAAACTATCAAATTATTGTACCAAACAAACAATATTTATTAGTTATTATTACAGAAATGATTGTATTTAGCATTATAGGTATCTTTGGATATGCTGGTGTAGAAACTACCGCATCATATAACCCTTTAATTATATGTTTATTACTTATTGTTGTATTTATACTCATAATAATAAATGGTATATACTTTAATATGGTTTACACAGAAAAGATGCAATATGAAAAACAATTACAAAAAGAAAAATATATAAAACAAAGCTTACGTCTCATACAAAACATTAGTTATGATATTGATGATAAGAAACATCGTATTCATTGGATATTAGAACACATTAAACACTTAAACAACGATACCAATCCAGAAATATCCAAAGCTATTGAACAATATCAATCTAAAAACACTTACCAAAAATTAGTTGCATCTAAAAATCCAGTATTTGATATTTTGATTTCTGTAAAAATCAATAGATTACAAGATGATAATATAAGTATTAAACCTTTCTTTGAAATTAACCAAAATGAAAAATATGATGATTTAGATTTTATCGATGTTATTTCTGAAATTTTAAATTACGTTAAAAGGAATAGTGAAATAACTTTGCACATTAAAGGTCAAGGTATTTATACGTTAGTTGAACTTTATTCAGAAAATGATTTTTATGATTATGATAGATGTAAAATTGAATCTGATTTAATTGTTAAGAAAAAGAACATTTATAAAGATGGTATTTATTACATGAAATTTTTATTAAAAGGAACAGATGATGATGTTAGAGAAAATTTATGATAAATATGATTTTGATCAAGATTATGAAGTATATAAGTATGGTCAACAAGTTTTAATATTTAATTCAATCGTTAATATATTTATGTTTATTCTAGGATTATGTTTACATGAAGGACTTATGACACTAGTTTGGATGCTTGCATTTTCCGGATTAAGAGTGAATTTAGGCGGATATCATTGTGATAGTCCTGTTAAATGTTTTGTATCTTCCAATTTAATATTTTTTCTATCTATGCTTTCTTATAAATATTTAAGTTCGTATTTCTTATTATTATTTATTCCACTTGGAATACTATTTATGTTATTTTTTAAACATATTCCATTTATAAATAAAAAAGCAAAAATTACAATATGTATAGAACTTATTTGTTTATTTATTCCAAAAATAAATATGATTGTTATTCTAGCTTTATGCGAAAATATCATTTTATATTTAATGACAGCCAAAGAAAAAGTCAATTCGTAATGTGAATTGACTTTTTAAATACTATTTATTTTGTAGATATTCATCCATTGCCTTAGCTGCTTTTTTACCAGCACCCATAGCTAAGATAACTGTTGCTGCGCCAGTAACAACATCTCCACCTGCATAAACACCATCTTTAGATGTTTTCATTGAATCTTCATCAACGATAATTCCACCCCAAGATTGGCAATCTAAACCAGGAGTTGTATGTCTAATTAATGGGTTTGGACTTTGTCCAATAGCAACGATAACTGTTCCTGTTTCAATTGTGAAGTTAGATCCTTCTTTAGCGATTGGTCTTCTTCTTCCAGATGCATCAGGTTCACCTAATTCCATTTCAACACATTCCATAGATTTAACCCATCCATCTTCACCTTCAATTTTAACTGGATTAGTTAATAGTTTGAAGATAATTCCTTCTTCTTTAGCATGATGTACTTCTTCAGCACGAGCAGGAACTTCTTCAGGTCCACGACGATAAACAATATATACGTTTTTAGCTCCTAAACGTTTTGCAGTTCTTGCGGCATCCATAGCAACGTTACCAGCACCGATAACACATACTGTATCTGTTACTTTAACTGGAGTTGGATGATTTGGGAATTGATATCCTTTCATTAAGTTAACACGAGTTAAGAATTCGTTCGCTGCATAAACACCGTTTAAGTTTTCCCCAGGAATTCCTTGGAAACGTGGTAAACCAGCACCACTACCTACGAAGATTCCTTGATATCCTTGTTCTTGTAATTCATCAATTGTAATTGAACGTCCTACAACAACATTTGTTTCGAAATCTACACCTAAAGCAGCAACACCATCTACTTCGCTTTGTACTAATTTTTTAGGTAATCTGAATTCTGGAATACCATAAGATAATACCCCACCTGTTTTATGTAATGCTTCAAAAACAGTCACATCATAACCTTTTTTAGCTAATTCACCAGCACATGTAATACCAGCAGGTCCTGATCCAATAACAGCAACTTTTTTACCATTTTTTTCAATTTTTAATTCTGCAGGTTTTCCATGTTCTCTATGATAATCAGCAACGAATCTTTCTAATCGTCCGATTCCTACTGATTCAGTTTTAATTCCTCTAACACATTTACCTTCACATTGATTTTCTTGAGGACAAACACGTCCACAAATTGCAGGTAATGCATTTTCTCTTGTAATTGTTTGATAAGCTTCTTCAAATTCACCTTCTGCAACATGATGAATGAATTCAGGAATTGGTACTCCTACTGGACATCCATCCATACAGAATGGTTTTTTACAATTTAAGCAACGAGTTGCTTCTTCCATAGCTTGTTCTTTTGTATATCCTAAAGAAACTTCTTCAAAGTTTTTATTTCTTACATTAGGATCTTGTTCAGGCATTTTAACCTTATTTGGTGACATATTAGGCATTATTTTGCACCTCCCATTAAATTACAAATACGATCTGCATTCGCATCTACTTGATGTTCTTCTTCTTTAAACATTCTTTGACGAGCCATTAATTCATCAAAGTCTACTGATAAACCATCAAAGTCTGGTCCATCAACACATGCGAATTTAATTTTGCCATCAACAGTAACACGGCAGCATCCACACATACCTGTACCATCAATCATAATAGGGTTTAATGAAACCATTGTTTTTAAATTATGAGGTTTTGTCACCCCAACAACAGCTTTCATCATAGGTACTGGTCCAATAGCGATAACTTCATCAATTGGATCACCATTATCAATTAATTCTTGTAATTTAACAGTTCCAAATCCTTTTTCTCCTAAAGATCCATCATCTGTCATCACATATACATTTTTACAGAAAGCTTTGAACTTATCTGCCCATAATACATATTGTGCTTCACGTCCACCAATGATAACATCCACATCTACACCCATTTCAGCTAATTTTTTAAGTTGTGGATATAATGGTGCACTACCAACCCCACCGGCAATACCAACAACATGATTTGATTTATGTAAATCAGTTGGTACACCTAAAGGTCCAACAAAGTCAGTAATTTCATCACCTTCGTTTAATTTTGCTAATTGACGAGTTGAAAAACCTACAATTTGATAAATAATTGTAATTGTTTCAGCTTCTCGATCATAATCAGCAATTGTTAAAGGAATTCTTTCTCCATCTTCACCAACTCTTAAAATAATGAATTGACCTGGTTCGCACTTTCTAGCAACCATTGGAGCATGAACTTCCATTAATTCAACAACATCATTTAGTCTTTCTTTTTTGACTATTTTGTACATTTCTGGTTTCCCCCAATTCTTTTAGACTACCTCTATTATACGCTTATGTGAATAAAAAAACAACGTTCCTTCTAGTAAGATTTACTAAAAGAAAATCGTTGTTTTAATTTTTTAAAAATTCTATATTTTGAATATTTTTTGCTCTTTCAAGCTTTTCAATTAAGTTAATATTATAGTTATTTTTAAACAATAAAGAGAATATAATATCCATTATATAATCTACACTTACCTTTGATGAATAAGATCCTATCTTTGAAAAAATATTTTCTTTAGAACATATCGTTAAACAATAATCTGCATTTTTTCTTAAATAGCTATCATTAATAGAAGTAACAGCAATCACTGTACCTTCTTTTTGTTTAATATAATTCACAATTCTTTTAATCTCTTGTTCCTCTCCAGAATACGAAATCACAATAGCAACACTATCTTTATTAGAAAGCATTGCTTGTCTATTTTGATCAGATGATATATGTTTTAGATTTATAAAATAGGGTGTAGACATCATTTTTTGTTCAAATATCTTAAAAAAATCACTTTTTATTTTGAAAAATTTTTATTCTTTTTTTCCAATATAAACAGAAACCTTTTGACTTAAATCTTCATACACTTTTGTTGAGATGCGTGATCCGTAATAATACCATCGATTTCTTCCCAAGAACAAACTGTATATAATCCTTTTTCTTGAAACTTACTACTATCAGCAACCACAAAAACATAATCACTTTTTTCAATCATTTTCTTTTTAACTCCTAATTCTTGATAGGAATGACATGTTGGTCCATCACTATTTAATAATCCAGAAGTTCCTAAAACACAGACATCTACTTGAACTTTATCTAGATATTCTTCACTCCAATGTCCTATTATTGATTGATTTTTTTCTCTTTTTTTACCAGAAGTTAAAAACACATTATGTAAATTTCCATCTAATGTTCAAATGCACCTATAGAAACCGTAAAATATCTTTTGAAGGCATTAAATTAATATATGAACAACAACTTTGACAAGTACTTCCTGAATCAATGATCATACTATTATGTGCCATTAATATTGAAGAAATACAACTTTTGAAAATGCTTACAATTATTTTTGATGAATACTTTCATATTTTGCCTTATTTTCTTTTTTATTTATGAAAATTATTTTCAAAGAACAAAAAAAGGAAAAGTAAACGGGCGTCGCTTACTTTTCCTACGTCATTCAATGAATATAGTTGTCAAAAAAATATCTAAGAGAAGAATGACTTTATAATCTTCTTTGATTACATTTTCATTTTACATATCTTTTATGAATTGAAAATGAAATTTATAGATTTTGATAACTATTTTCATATATTTTTTCATTTATGATTTAGTGTATGCAAATTATTTTCATCGATGTGCTTGAATAAAGGAAATATTTTTTAATTCAATTTCATTAAAATACTCTGACATATGATTATTCATCATTTCTGATGTCAAAGTTTCGTCTGCACTATACCAACTTTTAGATTTAAAATAGTCTGCAATCTCAGGTGTTTTAAACGTACAATGATGTCTGGCATAAATTTCATTAAGTCCTAACCGTAACTGAGAATCATCTTTATTTTCTAAATCAACTTCTGTAAGAAGTTCTGTATCACTATGAGCAAATATATATTCATCCTCATCTGTATTTTCTTCTACTGTTGTTTCTATTTTTTCATTTACAATAACTTGAAGGGCTTTTTCTTTACCTGATTCACTAGTACAAATTACTTTTGTCTTACCTGATGATAAAGCCGTAATTTTACCATTTGTATCTACAATACATATTTTTTCATTTTTCGATTGATAAGTACATTTAAGATTAGTTTGAATAGTATATTCATCTCCAATATTTAATGTAACTTTACTTTTTTCTAAATGCAATGGTTTTTCAACATGTTGACTAACAAGATTATCTGGTGAATAAGATGGTTTATTTCCTTTAAAAAATAAAATAAATCCTAACATAGCAATCACCACGACAAGTGCTATGATTCCTAAAATAATAATTTTAGTTTTTTTACGCACTTCTTTTTTATGTTTTTCTCTATTTTTAACCCTTGAACCTACTTCTTCTACTTGGATATCCTCTTGCGATATTCTTGTTCCACAAATATCACAATATTTGGCTCCTTTTGTTAGTAAACTATGACATTTTGGACATAACATAATCATCATCTCCTTACCTTTATTATAAAATAAAATATATTGATTTTCACTACCCGTTTTAGTATAATGTCAAAGACTGGTTCGAGAGCCAAACCCAGTATAAAAAACTAAGAATAAGTAATGAAGATGGCTCTGTCATCTTTTTTATTTTATTTGGCTTCTAACTGTACTTTAGAAGAGGAGGACTACAAATGAATAATAAAAAGGTACAATTAATTGTAATGAATGCCATGATTGGTGCTGCTTATGCAGTTTTAACAATTTTGATTTCACCAATTGCTTATGGAGCAGTGCAAATGCGCTTAACTGAAATTATTGTTTTACTTGCATGTTACAACAAGAAATTTATTCCAGGACTTACTATTGGATGTTTGCTTGCAAACCTTGCATCTCCAATGGGATTATATGACATTTGTTTTGGAACAGCTGCAACATTGATTGCTTGTCTTGGTATGTATTATGTTAAAAATGTTTTTGCTGGAGCTTTAATTGGTGGGGTTGTCAATGGTTTAATCGTTGGTTTAGAACTTTATCTAGCTTTAGAATTACCATTTATGATTAATGCATTCTATGTTTTCATTGGTGAATTTATTGTTTTAATTATTGGAGCATTCTTATTTAAATGTTTAGAAAAAAATAAAAAACTTATGAATAACTATATTTTAGAATAGTAAAAAAAGCTATAACAGCGAAATGCTTGTTATAGCTTTTATTTATGTTCTTCAATATAGTTTACTATATCGTTTACTGTTTTAAAATTCATAACGTCTTCATCAGGAATTTCAATTCCAAATTCTTCTTCAGCAGACATGATTAATTCAACTGAATCTAATGAATCTAATTCTAGATCTTCTTTTAATTTAGCATCTAAAGTAATTTTTGATTCATCAATATCCATTGTATCTTTTAAAATTTCTTTGATTTGATCAAGTACCATTTTATTTCCTCCTTCTGTATAAAGCTATTATAACAAATGCTTTTGATTTGTAAACAAAACAATTTGACAAACAAACTAAAAGTCTATATCATTTAGGAAAATATGTTTGGGAGGTAAAATAATGATTTTAAGACCAACGAAAATCGAAGATATTTCACGTGTCATTGACATTATTAATCAAGCAAAAACTTATTTCAAAAATAATGATATTGATCAATGGCAAGATGGATATCCTAATGAAGAAACAATTGAAAAAGATATAGAAAATAATGAAGCTTATGTTTTAGAAGAAGACGGTGTTATTTTAGGAACGTGTATGGTAACGATTCATGGAGAACCTGCTTATAACCGTATTGAAGGAAAATGGATTTTAAATTGTCCTTATATATGTGTACATCGTATTGCTGTTGATAATGAATATAAAGGAAAAGGATTAGCTTCTACGATTTTAGATCAAGTAGTTGCTATGTATCCAGATTATCATAGTGTTAGAATGGATACACATCATGATAATCTTTCTATGCAAAGTTTTTTAACTAAATATGGTTTTAAATATTGTGGAGAAATCACTTTAAAAAGTGGTGCTTTAAGAAGAGCTTATGAAAAAAGAATCTAAGCTCTTTTTTATGTCCTTAATTTTCCTTCTTTAAGTAATCTTAATAATTCATCATTTTGCCTTTGTGAACCTGTATAATTATCTATTCCATTTAATTTAGCTAATTTTGTTCTATTAGCAAAAGAAGCATCTTCTTGAATAGAACGCAATGCATCTGTAAAACTATTGCCTGTATAATCAGGTGCACTTAAATATCTTATCTTTCTTTCTATGACCTGATCATTGACCCAGCCGGCATCTTGTCCTATAAGATAGGGATTTCTAGCACCTTGAACAATTCTCGTAATAATTCCAAAATGACGATATGGCATTAATGGTTGCGTAGATTCACTTGTTAAAAATACATGGTGAAATTCTACCTCATCGCCTATCTTATACCTTGTTAAATTCGTATTAGAAAAATTATTATAACCACCTTCTTCGATGATTTGTGGAAAATCTTTATAGGCATAATTTAGATCCACCATTGTATCAATTCCTAAAACATTTCCTGTAGCGCTATATTGCCACATACCATATTCTCCATCATAATTAAGTTCATCATTATATCTTGCAATCCATTTTGTATACTCATTAAAGATTGGACTTGTAAGTTTAGTTCTAAACCAAAACAATGATGCATACATTCCTACATAGTAACCTTCTTGTTCGAGTCTTTGAGCAAATGTTTGTGCAATATTCGCTATTGTTTGATTACTTTGTCTTCCTGTTGTATTATTATCTTCTAAATCATAATAAACAGGATAGGCCATTTGATAATCCTTTACGAGTCTTAATACATGTTTAGCTTCTGATAGGGCTTCTCTTTCATTGGTTGCATAAGAATATAAATAAACCCCAAAAGGGATTTTTAAACGTGTACATTCATCCGCATTTCTTTTAAAATACGGATCATCTTGACTTTCCAGATTACTTCCATACCCACATCTAATGATTGCAAAATCAATATGTTTTTTAACTTCTTGCCAATCAATCAACCCTTGAAATTTAGAAACATCAATTCCATGTTTTACCAAAATTTTTCACCTCATTATAAAATATGTCACAATGTCAAAAATGTTATTATTATCGTTGTTTATATTTACTTTTGGTTAAAAAAATAAGATAATAGCTACGGGAGGAATTATAGTTATGAAAAAGAGTTTAATCTCCATGATTTGTTTTACTTTGTTAGTATCCTTTTTTTGTTCTACAAGTCAAGTTCATGCAGTAAACTTTGAAGGACAAGAAGATAAATATATGAAACTTTGTTCTAGTAAAAGTTTATCTAATAGTAATTATAATACTTGTAAACAATTTAATTCATACTTAAAAAAGAAAAACAATCAGTTACAAAGTTCTATTGATGAATCTAAATCTAAAATTTCAGATACTCAAAGTTCATTAGATGACGTTGTTTCTAAAATTGCTGATTTAAATAACCAAATTGAACAAAAGCAACAAGAAATCAACTATTTGGAAAGTTCAATTAAATCATTAGAAGCAAGTATCACAGCTAAAGAAAACGAAGTTAAAGAACGTATGTATGCTATGCAATCATACAATAATAGTAATAGTTATATTGAATTTATTTTTGGTGCTTCAAACTTCTCTGATTTCTTTTCAAGAATTGATAGTGTCAATGAAATCACTCAATTCGATAAAGAATTAGTAGAAAAAATTGCTGATGAAAAGAAGCAAGTTGAATCTCAAAAAGCAACTATTGAAACAGTAAAAGCAAATATTGTTTCTCAACAAAACGAACAATATACTTTACAAACTCAATATGAAGATCTATTAGCTAAACAACAAAAAGATTTAGCATCTGCTGAAAGTGAACAATCTAAAATTTCTGATACTCAAAGTTCATTAGATTCATTCTTATCATCAGTCGTTGTTACTCAATCATCTTCATCAGGTAGTAGCAGTAGTGGTTCCACAACTATTAGACCATCTACAAATGTTCCTACTACAAATAAGTATGGTTCTACAGTTGTAGCTGCTGCTTATTCTAAATTAGGTTGTCCTTATGTATGGGGAGCAAGTGGACCTAATTCATTTGACTGTTCTGGTTTGGTTATGTGGTGTTATGCACAAGCAGGTGTTTCACTTGATCACTATTCTGGATCTCAAGGTCAATCTGGAGCAATTATTCCATTAAGTCAAGCTCAACCAGGAGATATCTTATGGAAAAGTGGACATGTAGGTATTTATATTGGTAATGGTCAATATATTCATGCACCACAAACAGGTGATGTTGTTAAGATTGCATCTAATGTAAGTAGATTTACTTGTGCAGTTAGACCTTATTAGTAATGACTGAAAACCTTTAAGTTTATAAGCTTAAAGGTTTTTATTTTGTATAAAAACAACTTTTATTTACTTTTTTTAGAAAGTGAGGTATAAATAATATGAGGGGGTGTTTTTTTTGAAAATTAAAAAATATTTTGTAGGATTTGTTGCATCTACAATGCTTGTATCAACATGCTATTGTATAAAACCTGTAGAAGCTATTGATTTTTCAAAAGATGAATCAAAATATATGTCACTATGTGCAAGTGGAAAACTAACAAATAGTAATAAGAAAACGTGCGAAGAATTCAACAGCTATCTCAAAACTAAAAATAAGAAGTTAAAAAAAGATTTAGAAAATCAAAAAAGTGCTGCGGCGAGTACAACGCAAACATTAGACAGTGTTCAAAAAAAGCTAAATTCATTAAATTCGGATATTTCATCTAAAGAAGCTGAAATTCAATATGTTGAAACATCTATACAAAATGCCCAAGCAGATATAGATAAAGATAATCAAGAAATAAAAGATCGTATGTATGTCATGCAATCTTATATGAATGAAAATACTTTTATCAATTATATATTTGGGGCTGATAATTTTACTGATATGTTATCTAGAATAGATAGTTTCAATACACTTACTTCAAGTGACCAAGATTTGATTGCTCAAATGTTAGAAAAGAAAAAGGAAATTGAAAATCAAAAAGTTACTTTAGAAAACGCAAAAGCTGTTTTAGAAGAACAAAAGAAAGAACAAGCTGCTATTCAAGTACAATATGAAACATTATTAGAAGAACAAAGAAAACAAATTGCTTCTACGCAAGATGCTATATATGATTATGGTGCTGCAAGTGAATCATTAGCTGCTGCTATTGATAAATTCAATGCTGAAGCTTATGAAACAAAACCATCAACAGCTAGACCTGCTCCACCAGCATCAAATAATACAAATAGCAATAATTCAAATAATACTGGTAATAATAATTCAAATAACAACAATAATAATTCAAGTAGTAATAATAATAATTCAAGTAATAATAACTCTAATAGTAATACAAACAATAACGCTAACAATTCTAACACAAATAACACAACATCTTCTAATCTTGGATATAAAATTTATGAAGTAGCTCGTTCAAAATTAGGATGTCGTTATTATTGGGGTGCAAATGGACCAAATATGTTTGATTGTTCTGGATTAGTCTATTATTGTTTAAACCATGCAGGAAAATCTGTAGGTAGAACAACCGCAGCAGGTTATTCATCTATGTTTTCAGGGGTAAGCTGGTCAAATTCACAAACTGGTGATTTAGCTTGCTTTGGAACTGGATCAGTTACACATATTGGAATTGTAATGTTGAATAGTGATGGTACTAGAAGTTTAATTCACTGTGGTGGTGGCGGATCGCATACTTTTGGAAATGATCCAAATGCTTGTGTTAAAATTAGTGATTTTCAACCTGGTTCTTATTACTATAAAAGAATTATAACAATTAGACATGTCTCATAAGGTCCATCTGGGCCTTTTTCTTTATAAAGAAAAAAGGTAGACGAATTTCGTCTACCTTTTTATTTTAAGAATGTTTTATAATCTTTATAATTTTTCTTTAATAATTCAGGTGTGTTTAAATGATATGGACATTTTGTCATACATTTTCCACAATTTAAACATTCTTCTATTTTTTTCATTTCATTTTGCCAATGATCATTAAGCCAACTTGCTGCTGGTGCTCTTCTTAACATTAAAGACATTCTAGCACATTGGTTAATTTGGATATCTTTTGGACAAGGCATACAATAACCGCATCCTCTACAAAAATCACCAGCTAACTCTTTACGATCATGTTCAATTAAATCTTTAATTTCTTGAGTAAGTTCAGGTGCTTTTGTTTGATAAGAAATAAATTCATCTAATTCTTTTTCTTTTTGAATTCCCCATATTGGTAAGACATTATCAAATTGTGCTAAATAAGCATATGCTGCATCAGAACGATTAATTAAACCTCCAGATAATGCTTTCATACAAATAAAACCAATATTGTGTTCTTTACATTTATGTACTAAATCAATATCTTTTTGATCAGCTAAATAACTAAATGGAAATTGAATTGTATCATATAATCCACTTTCACAAGCTTCTATAGCTACTGGTAAACGATGATTTGTTAGACCAATAATATGAATCTTTCCTTGTGCTTTTGCTTCTAACATAGCTTCATATAAACCTGTACCATCTCCTGGTTTAGGACAAAATGAAGGATTATGGAATTGATAAATATCAATATAATCTGTTTTTAAATTATTTAAACTTGTTTCTAAGTCTTTCCAAAAACCTTCTACTGTAGTAGATCCTGTCTTCGTTGCAATATAAATATCTTTTCTAACATCACTTAATGCATTTCCTAGCTTTTCTTCACTATCACTATACCATCTTGCACTATCAAAAAAACGAATTCCTTGATCATATGCCTTTCTTAAAATTGTTGTTGCATCTTCTCCAGTTACTCGTTGAATTGGTAATGCCCCAAAACCATTACGATTCACTGTAATTCCTGTTCTCCCTAATGTAACTTTTTCCATTACTTTTTCCTCTTTTTCTAATCTTAACTTAAATATTCACCAATTCCATTTACAATTCCTTGAACAATTTTATTTTGATAATCCTCACTTGAAAGTAATCGATCTTCTCCTGGATTTGATAAAAATCCCATTTCTACAATAGTAACAGGAACTTTTGACCAATTTAAACCTGTCATATTATCAACAATTGAAACTCCTCTATTTCTAGAACCTGTTGCCTTACAAATATTATTCACAATACTTTTTGAAAGTGATTGTGATTGACTTGCAATACTTGCACAATATCTATTAGAAGTTGAAGGCGCAAGTGTCAACGTTCCTGTAGAAGAAGATGATTCACTTGAATCACAATGTAAACGAATAAATGCATCTGCATTTGCCTCATTTGCCATTTGAGCTCTTTGAGCATTAGATAAATCGACATTTTGTGATGTACGACACATAACCACAGTATAACCTTGATTTGATAAAGCTTCTTGTAATTTAAGTGCCACTTCTAAGTTGATTTGTGATTCTGTTTTCCCTGTTACACATCCTGTTGCCCCTGTTGTCACTTTTGCTTTCATTGTCGATGAACCTGGTCCATTAGGTTCTAATGAACTATTTCCTCGTGCTTGATGTCCTGCATCAATACAAATCACTTTTCCTCCGCCATGATAAATCTTAGCTGCTGATAATTCTTGTTTAGGTTTTTCTTTTACATGTACAGTTATTTCTTTTTCTGCTTGATTTCCTGAACTATCTTTCGCAAATACTTTTATTTGATAATCCCCTGCTTTATTTACATCTAATGAAGATAAATCATATTGTAAATCAACATTGCTTAAATCTGTTGCTTTGATTTCTTGATTAAAATCATAATTTTCTGTTCCTTCTTCAAATGAAACTTCATTTATTTCATTAAAAACAGGAGCTGTAGTATCTTTAACAATCACTTTCTTTTTTAGTTTTTGATCTTGATATTTAATATTTATTGTATAGTTTCCAATTGCTGGATAATCTTTTTGATCTTCATTTTTTAGATTATCTGTTATTTTTATTTCTTTTTTTATTTCTTTCAACTTATCTTTATCTATGTCTTTTGTTTGAATAAGATCATCGAATGAATATTGAACTGTATTTCCATATTCTACAATAATCTCTTTTTTATTTTTTAATGATAATTCAATTTTTTCTTCTCGTGTAAGATAATAAATACCTCCCACTATCACCACGATAACAATCCCAATAACTCCTATAAACTTCTTTTTCATATTCTTTTTTCTCCTTAAAACTATTATACAAAAAAAAGAGAAGAATGGAAGTTCTTCTCTATAAACCTTTGACATGAATACGTGTAATTGCACGTTGCAAAGCTGCTTGTGCTCTTAACATATCGATTTCATCGTTTTGTATTTTAAGTCTTTCTTCAGCTCTTCTTTTTGCTTCTTGTGCTCTTTCTAAATCAATTTCTTCTTGTGATTCAATTGCATTAGCAATTAAAGTTGTTTCTGTTTCATTTACATAAATGAAACCACCTGCGACAGAAAAATATGTTCTTTTTCCATCAATAATATAATTCATTTGAGACACTTTTACACCACTTGCTAGTGGAATATGATGAGCTAAAATACCTATTTGTCCAGCAGTTGTATCAAGATTTATCTGATCAATTTCCACTTCTTGGTAAATACCTTGAGGTGTAATAATTTTTAGCTTAAATTTAGTCATTTTCGATTTGTTTAGCCTTTTCTACAGCTTCTTGAATAGTACCAACATTATGGAATGCTTGTTCAGGTAATTGATCCCATTTACCTTCAAGAATTTCTTTAAATCCTTGAACAGTATCTTCTACACGGACATATTTTCCATCTAAACCAGTAAATTGACTAGCTACTGTAAATGGTTGTGATAAGAAGTTACGTACACGTCTTGCACGTGCAACGATTAATTTATCTTCATCACCTAATTCATCCATCCCAAGAATTGCGATGATATCTTGTAATTCTTGATAACGTTGTAAGATTTGTTGAACACCATGAGCTACTTCATAATGATCTTTACCTACAACTAATGGATCTAAGGCTCTTGATGAAGAGTTAAGTGGATCTACTGCAGGGTAAATACCTAAAGCAGCGATTGAACGATCCAAGACGATTTTAGCATCTAAGTGAGCAAATGTTGTTGCTGGTGCAGGGTCAGTTAAGTCATCTGCTGGTACATAGACCGCTTGTACTGATGTAATTGATCCTTTTTTAGTTGATGTAATACGTTCTTGTAAAGCACCCATTTCAGTTGCTAAAGTTGGTTGATATCCTGCTTGTGATGGTACACGTCCAAGTAAGGCAGAAACTTCTGAACCTGCTTGTGTGAAACGGAAGATGTTATCAATGAATAATAACACGTCTTGACCTTGTCCATCACGGAATTGTTCAGCCATTGTTAAACCAGTTAAGGCAACACGTAAACGTGCTCCTGGAGGTTCGTTCATTTGTCCAAAGACAAGTGATGTTTTAGATAAAACGCCACTTTCTTTCATTTCATAGTATAAATCGTTACCTTCACGGCTACGTTCTCCAACACCTGCGAATACTGATAACCCACCATGTTGTGTTGCGATATTGTTAATAAATTCTTGGATCAATACTGTTTTACCTACTCCGGCACCACCGAATAACCCAATTTTACCACCTTTGATAAAAGGACAAATTAAGTCTACAACTTTAATTCCTGTTTCAAAGATTTCTGTAGTTGTCATTTGTTCTGCATAAGTTGGCGCAGATCTATGGATAGGCATACGTGGAACATCATTTCCTAATTCACCTTTACCGTCAATTGGTTCACCTAAAACATTGAACATACGTCCTAATGTATCATTTCCTACTGGAACTGAAATTGGGTGACCTGTATCAACAGCATCCATTCCTCTTACTACCCCATCAGTTGGTCCCATGGCGATACATCTTACTGCATCATCTCCAATGTGTTGAGCAACTTCTACGACTAATTCTTCTTCACCATTTTGAATACGAATTGCTGTATTTAATCGAGGTAATTTATCTTCGCTAGCAAATGCAATATCAATAACTGGCCCACGGGCACTAATTATTTTCCCAATATTTGCCATATTGACCTCCTTATTGCGCATTAGCTCCAGCAACAATTTCACTAATTTCATTAGTAATTGCTGTTTGACGAGCTTGATTGTATTTTAATAATAATTGTTCTGTTAATTCTTCTGCGTTATCTGTAGCATTTTCCATTGAAGTTCTACGTGACGCATTTTCACTTGTCACACTTTCAACAAGATAGCCATAAACGACAGCTTGTAAATACATTGGTATTAAACTATCTAAAACTTCTTCAGGACTTGGTTCAAAAATAGTGAATTTATTGGTAATTTCAATATTTTCAAACTCATTTGTATCAATTGGTAAAAGTGTTACTGTACGTGGTTTAAATGTTAAGTTATTAACAAATTCAGTATAAATGATTTTTATACTTCCCACTTCTTTATTAATATAAAGATCTGTGACACTTTTTACTAATTTAGTCACTTCATCAAAAGCTAATGTTGAATTTAATGAAGCAAAATCAGTATTGATTGGTCCTTGATGCGTTCTACGGAAATAATTTGTTCCTTTACTTCCAATTGAGTAAACATAATCTTCATCTTTAATTTGTTGACTAATTTCTTTAAAGACATTGGCATTATATCCACCACATAATCCTAAACTTGAAGAAATAACAATATAAACATCTTTATCTACTTTATTTTCAGCGAGATAGGCAGAATCTTTTAACCCTTTATTAGAAGCTAAAATTTCTGCACATGTTTGTCTAACACCTTGATAATAAGGTTTTAATTCATCAAGTTGATTTCTTGTTTTACGAAGTTTAGATGTCGCAACTAATTCCATTGCTTTTGTAATCTTTTTAGTAGATTCAACGGATTTAATACGACGCTTAATTTCTTGCATTGATCCAGGCATTAGTTAGCCCCTTGTGTTTTTAAGAATTGATCAACATAAGCGCCTGTTGCTTCTTTCATCTTCGCTTCTAATTCATTTGAAATCACTTTTTGAGTTTCTATTTCAGTAATAAATTCAGGATGAGCCATTTGAATATTTTCTACTAAACCATCCATAAATTCTTTTACTTTTTCTACAGCTATTTGTTTTGTATAACCATATTTTAATGCAAATAAAGTAATGACTTGTGTTGGTACACTACGTGGTGAGTATTGTGCTTGTTTTAATACTTCACGTACTTTTGCCCCATGATCCAATGTTGCTTTAGTAGCAGCATCTAAGTCAGAACCAAATTGTGCGAAAGCTTGCATTTCTGCATATTGAGCAAGTTCAAGTTTTAATGAACCAGATACTTGTTTCATCGCTTTAATTTGTGCAGTAGAACCTACACGTGATACAGATAATCCTGTATCTACAGCTGGTCTAAATCCAGAGTTGAACAATTCTTGTTGTAAGAAGATTTGTCCATCAGTAATTGAAATAACGTTTGTTGGAATATATGCTGAAATATCCCCAGCTTGTGTTTCAATGATTGGTAAAGCAGTAATTGATCCTCCACCATTTTCTTCATTTAAACGGCAAGCACGTTCAAGTAATCTTGAATGTAAATAGAAGACATCCCCTGGATAAGCTTCACGTCCTGGTGGTCTTTTTAATAATAACGACATTGTACGATAAGCTACCGCATGTTTCGATAAATCATCATAAACAATTAAAACATCTTTTCCTTCATCTAACCAATGTTCAGCAATTGCACATCCAGCATATGGTGCAATATATTGAATTGGTGCAAGTTCACTCGCTCCGGCAGAAACAACACATGTATAATCCATTGCTCCACCTTGACGTAATTTTTCAACAACTTGTGCAACTGTTGAATTCTTTTGTCCAATAGCAACATAAACACAATAAATATTTTGTCCTTTTTGGTTTAAAATTGTATCAATAGCAATTGCAGTTTTACCTGTTTGACGGTCACCGATAATTAACTCACGTTGACCTCTACCGATAGGAATGATAGCATCAATTGATGTAATACCAGTTTGTAATGGTTGATCAACTGATTTTCTTGTCATTACCCCACTAGCAACACGTTCGATTGGTTTAGTTTTACCAGTATTGATTTCACCTTGACCATCGATTGCTTGTCCTAATGGATTAACAACTCTTCCTAACATTTCATCCCCGACAGGGACTTCAATAATTCTTCCAGTACGTTTAACTTCGTCTCCTTCTTTAATCGTACTTTCAGATCCAAGTAGTACGGCTCCTACACTATCTTCATCTAAATTCATGACCATTCCGTAAACATCATTTGGGAAAAGTAATAATTCACCTAACATGGCATTATCTAACCCATGAATAACACTTACACCATCACCAACAGTCACGACTGTTCCGACATCTTTTTGTTCAATGATATCGTCATAATGCTTAATTTGTTCTTTAATTAAAGCACTAATTTCATTTGGTCTAAGCCCCACTATTTCCACCTACTTTCTTAATAGTTCTTTTTTAAGCATTTCTACTTTATTTTTAATTGTTCCATCATAAATACGGTTAGCAATTTGAACTTTAATACCACCTAATAATGATGGATCAATAGATACTTTTAAAGTAACCTTTTTGTTTTCTTTTTGACTGATTGCTTTTTCTATATCTTGAATTTGTTGATCAGTTAATTCATAAGGTGTATAGATCATACCTTCTTCTATACCTAAATATTGATTTGATAAATTAATATAAGATTTAACAATATCATCAATATAACGAATTCTTCTTGATTGCACTAATAGTTTTAAGAAATTTAAAACATATTGATCAACATTCCCTTTAAATGATTGATCCAATAATTGAATCTTTTTATCATTTTCAATAAGAACGTGATTAAAGAATTGAACAATTTGAGGATCACTATCTAGAACCTCACCAACTAATTTGATGTCATCAAGATATTGAGTGACTTGATTTTCTTCTTTTGCTAAATCAAATAAAGATTCAGCATATCTATCGCCAACAACACTCATTAGTTAACCACATCATCAACAAATTCTTCTACTAATCCTTTGTTGATTTCTTCATTCATTTCTTTGTTCATCACTTTAGTTGCAACCTCAATAGCAACATCCACAATTTCTTGTTTCATATCTGCTTGAGCTTGTTTCTTTTCTGTTTCAATTTCTTTTTGTGCTTGTTCAATTTTAGCTCTTGCTTCTTCGTTTGCTTGGTCAATAATTTGTTGTTTCACTTTTTGACCATCATCTTTTGCTTGATCAAGAATTTCACGATATTTACTTGCCGCTTCACGTGCTTCTTTTTCAGCTGTTTCTAAATTTGCAGAAGCTTTTTCGTTCATTTCTTTTGCCTCATTGATTGTAGATTCTATGTAATCTGCTCTTTTAGCAAAATATTCCATGACATTTTTCCATAAAAACTTCTTAAAAATAAGTAACAAAACTCCTGTAGATAATAATTGAACAATCAGTGTTGTAAGATTAGGGAATAATTTTCCTGCTATATCTGGCATCTTTATTCCTCCTTTGTCAGATTTTCAATTATTAATATACGAATAATAAGATTAAAGAAACTAATAAACCGTAGATGGCAACTGTTTCTGATAAGGCAATCCCTAAGATCATCATAGTACGGATTTTACCTTCAGCTTCTGGGTTTCTACCAACAGCTTCTACAGCTTTACTAGCAGCAATCCCTTCACCAATCCCTGTTCCTAAACCTGCACATACAGCAAGACCTGCTGCAATAGCAATTAAACCTTTTACCATAATTTTTTTCCTCCTAAAAAATAGTTCATTTTTCATTTATATCTTAACTAGCAAGCTAGTAAAGAACCTAATCTGGATTTTCCATCATTATCAAGATAGATGATAATGTAACGAATACCAATGTTTGAATGCATCCTGCAAAGACATCAAAATAACAATGTAGCCAAGGAGCAATCACTGGTCCTAAAAAGTTAAAGTTGATCAATAACCCTGAAATATAACCTGTTAATTGATAAACTAAATACATAAGGATCGATCCACTTAAAATATTCCCAAATAAACGCATTGATAACGAAATCAATGGCGAAAGAATACTTAATAAGTTTGTTGGTGGCCATACAGCACCCCAAATGTAAGATAATAATCCTTGTTTTTTGATTGCATTAAACTGAATTAAACAGAATGTAATTGTTGTTAATGCAAGAGTAATAGAATAATTTGAAGTTGGTGCTTCAAATCCTAATAATCCACTTAAGTTAGCAATGACCAAATATGCAAAGAGCATTGCAAAGTATGGATAATAGTTCTTTTCAAATTTCTTTGGCATGATACTTTTTAAATAGTCGTAAATCATTTTAACACCTGTTTCAACAACTAAAACAACACCTTTAGGTCTTGCTGTTGGATCAGCAGTTGCAAATTTCTTTCCGGCATAAATAAAGAAAATAGCCATCACCACCATAATAATCAATGAAAAGATTAATTCTACCTGTAAAGAATCTAAGAAGTTACTCACCCTTTCACCCCCTTCATTTGATAACTTACAATATATATGGTTATTTTAATGACCATATATCCAAAAAGAACACCCATCAGATTAAACCATTTTGGAATAAAAATAGCAATTAAAAAACCAATCGCATAAATTGCAAGTTTGACTATATTTAATAAGATAATTAAACTTGTAGATCTTTTTAAGTTCAATATCATATCAGACGTGATAATAATAACATAAAAAATTGCAAGATTAAATAAATATCCAAGCAAAAAACCTAGCGAATAACTGATAGATTTCATCATCAAACCAATAATTGAAAAAACGATAAAACCTATCAAAAAAATAAAAAATGATTTCTTAAAAACTAACTTTTCATTCATGATTTTCCACCTTTTAATAATGTTCTCATCACTTCTATAAACGCTAAAACAAGAAATACTAGCGTCAGAAGAGGTTTGGTTAGTAATATACTATCCAAATATAAACCCAATATGACGCCAGCTATTAAAGTTCCAAATATTTTACCTGATAACGTCAATGCATAAAGCAAATCTTTAAAAAGCTTCTCTTTATTATTCATTTGTTCCAAACAAACGATCTCCGGCATCTCCAAGTCCAGGAACAATATAACCATGCTCATTTAATTTTTCATCTAATGCTGCAAGTGTAATATCAACATCAGGATGTACTTCTTGAATCGCTTTAACTCCTTCTGGTGCTCCTACTAAACAAACAAGTTTGATTTTTCTTGCTCCTCTTTGTTTAATATTTTCAATTGCCATATTAGCACTTCCACCAGTTGCTAGCATTGGATCTAAAACAATGACTAAAGCATCTTCTAGACCTTTTGGAAATTTAGCATAATATTCACGTGGAATTAAAGTTTCTTCATCTCTTTCCATTCCAATATGTCCAACTTTAGCTGTTGGAATAATATCTCTAAAACCATCAACTAAACCAATTCCTGCACGTAAAATAGGTGCAAGAATAATTTGTTGATCCATTTCTTTTCCCACCATTAGACAAACAGGTGTTTCAATTGCTTTATCTTTTAATGAAACATTGCGTGTTACTTCAAATGCCATAAGTTTAGCAATTTCATCTAAGTTTTGTTTAAAAATATAAGTTGATGTATTTTTATCACGCATAATTGTTAATTTATGTTGAATTAAAGCATGATCTAATATTGTTACTGACATATTTGCCTCCTAAATATATTTAATATTTGAATACATTGTAACCTTTTCAGTAAGTTTTGCTACTCGTTTTAAACATTCTTCTTTAATTTCATCTGTTTCTTCGTTTTTTAAACGATAAGCAATAATTCTAGCAACTTCTTCAAAGTCTTCTTCTTTGAATCCTTTTGTTGTCATTGCTGGTGTTCCAATACGAATTCCTGAAGCTTTGAATGGTTTTTCTGTATCAAAAGGAATTGCATTTTTATTAGCTGTAATATTGATTTCATCAAGTAAACGTTGTGCTTTTTTACCAGAAATACCACAACTTGCTTTAACATCAACAAGTAATAAGTGGTTATCTGTTCCTCCAGCAACCAACCTGAACCCTTCTTCTTTAAAGACTTTTTCCATTGCTTTAGCATTTTTGATAATTTGTTTTGCATAGTCTTTAAATTCTGGTTGTTGTACTTCATAGAAACATTGTGCTTTAGCAGCGATAATATGCATTAATGGTCCACCTTGCATACCTGGGAAAACTGCACGATCAATATCTGCAGCAAATTCTTTTTTACACATGATGACACCACCACGAGGTCCTCTTAATGTTTTATGTGTTGTTGTTGTGACAATATCAGCATATGGAAATGGTGATGGATGAACGCCAGCAGCTACAAGTCCAGCGATATGAGCCATATCTACCATAAATAATGCGCCATTATCATGAGCAACTTTAGCCATAAATTCAAAATCAATTGTTCTACTATAAGCACTTGCTCCAGCAACAACGAGTTTTGGTTTAATTTCTTCTACTTGTTTTTTATAAGCTTCATAATCAATTGTTTCTGTCTCTTTTGAAACACCATAGCTATAAAATTCATAGTTGATTCCTGAAAAGTTCAATGGATGCCCATGTGTTAAATGTCCCCCATCAGCAAGTGACATACCTAACACTTTATCTCCATGTTGTAATAAAGCTAAATAAACTGCAGTATTAGCTTGTGCCCCACTATGTGGTTGAACATTAGCATGTTCTGCCCCATAGATTTTACAAATTCTTTGTCTTGCAAGTTCTTCAACTTCATCAACAAATTGACATCCCCCATAATATCTTTTTGCTGGATATCCTTCAGCATATTTATTTGTAAGAACTGATCCAGCTAATTGTAATACTTCTTCAGAAACAAAGTTTTCTGAAGCAATCAATTCAATGTTATTTCTTTGTCTATTTAATTCTCTTTCAACACTTTCAAATAATTGTGTATCTTTCATTATTTATTACTCCTTTTCTAAAGCCATCATTTTTTGAATTCTTGCATCATGTCTTCCGCCTTCATATTCGCTTTCAAGCCATGCATGTAAGATTTCTAAAGCTAAGCCTTCCCCTATAACACGTTGCCCCATTGCTAACATGTTTGAATCATTATGTTGACGTGTTGCTTTTGCACTAAATACATCATGACATAATGAACAACGAATTCCGTTTACTTTATTGGCAGTAATGCTGACACCAATTCCAGTTCCACATACAACAACCCCCTTGTCGCACGTTCCATCAGCAACAGCTTTTGCTGCTTTAGAAGCATAATCTGGATAATCACAGCTTTCTTCTGTGTATGTACCAAAATCTACAACTTCATAACCATTTTTTTCTAAATCATCTTTTAATACATTTTTTAATCTGAGACCACCATGGTCACATGCCATTGCAATTTTCACTTCAATACCTCCATGATTTTTTCTTCACTAATACAACCTTGACGTAATATTGTTACATCATCATCAATTTTTACCACTGTACTTGCTAGAGTATTTTGACATTTTCCTTTGACGATCATCTTTAGTTTCCCATTAAATTCATGATACACATCTAAATCATTTAAAAGTGTCTCTTGACCTGAAATGTTAGCGCTTGTTACTAACATTGGCCCTACTCTTTTCAATAATTCTAATACAAATGGATCATCAGGTATTCTTATACCTATCGTTTCTAATCCCGCTGTAAAATCATCTGATAAAATTGATTTCTTTTTTAAAACAAGAGTTATCATTCCCGGCATAAATTCATCAATCAATTTTTGAGCATTTGTATTTACATAAGCATATTTTTCTATATCTTGAGAATCATAGATCATCAAAGATACTGCTTTACTATGACTTCTATGTTTAATTTCATAGATTTTTTCAAGTGCCGAAAGATTTCCAAACTTCACACCTAAGCCAAAAACAGTCTCGGTAGGAAAAGCCACAACCTCATCTTGTTTTAATAATTCAACAACCTCGTTTATGTTCTTTTTTTCTACCAAAACTGTTTCCATGATTCCACCTCATTTTGTGATATTATACTATTTTATTATTTAAAATGATACCCTTATCCCTGGATATTTATCTCTTTCAATAAAATATTTAGCATATTTCTTAACGATTTTCCCACTATTTCTTTAATTTTCCCTAAACAAGCAAAAATCAACCTATTTTATATAAAATAACAGTGAAATCTCTATACAAATAAAATTTAAAAAAAGATATTTCACTACCGACACACAGAAAATAAAAAATCTGAGATCATATCTTAAAAACACATTTCGCGTTCTCAGTTTAATATAGAGATTTTACTTGTGTTTAGAAAGGAGGCATTTAAAAAGCAACTCTGTTTAATGAGAGTTGTTTTTTATTTAAACCAAAAATGAACAAAAAAAGTAATCACCTATGCTGACAAGTTTGTGATTACTTTTTAATAAATTTTGAAATAAATCATCATAGCAATAAATCTATTTGAGAACTCTTTTCATATATATTACATTTTATTTCATCTTTAAAGACAATTCTATTTTTGATTATCTTTTAACCTATATTTTCTATTTGTGTTTGTACCAATAGCTTCAATTGTTTTCATTTCTGATAATATTTTTCTTGTTCTAGCAGAACTAAGATTTAGATATTCAGCAATATCATTTGTTTTGGATTCACCATTTTCTTTAAGATAATTTTCAATTTTTACCATGTTTTCTATTGTTTTATTTCTAATCGTACTTCCTTCGCTTGTTTTCTTCGCTTGTTTTCTTCGCTTGTTTTCTTCGCTTGTTTTCTTCGCCGCTTTTTCTTTGTTTGTTTTATCTACAAATTCAAGTGTTAAGATAGTTCGATCAGGATCAAACCTTTCTTCAATAACAGGTTCTTTCCATCCTTGATCTTCCCATGTATTGAAGATATTAGGAACACCACTTCCAGAACGTTCACCTATGTTTACAAGATTAAACATTTTCATAAGAGTTTTATTACGCGGATCAGATTTCCCACCTTTTCGCATTTGTTCCTTTCCAGTTCTAATATATCCAGGATTTTCAAAAATAATTCTATCTTGATCTTTTTTTATAACAACCCCTCTTGTCCCATAGTAATCTGCATTAATCAAACAATTAGCCAATGCTTCACGAAGTGCTTTATGGACAGGTGTATCATCTATCCTGTCCCCTCCTTTCATCGAAAAAGGAACTTTAACATCTTTAATGATTTTATTATAGACTCTAAAATAAAAGTCACATATATTTCCAGACCATTCACCTGAACTTGATTGTAAACGATCAGTCCAACGAATAGATGGATCTAAAACTTCTCGATAATCTAAAAAATAATCTGGAAAATGACGTACAATATTATACTCATTTCCAAATATCAACATTCCTGCTGCTGTAGGATGTAATTGATGATCTTCTTTTGAAATAGCTGCTGCACCAATGCTTCTTAAATATTCATCATTATTTAATCTTTCAAAGGGATGTCCAGCATTTAATACTTGATGTCTATTTCGATAACCTAGGATTGTTTCATAGTTTAAATCTTCTAATGGAACATCATCTAGCACTTCCATATCCATTGTTTTTTCTGCTTGGTCACGTAACATTGTTTTAACTTACAAACGTGTACAATGATAATCACCATCATGATTTCTTCTATATGTTCCATGAAATAAATTATTATTAATATAGACAGGTTTTTCTTCCCTTCTTGCCATTGGAACATGAATCACAATAATTTGATCATCTTCTTTTTTATAAACTTCTACATCATCATCTCTTAATAAATTAATACTTACTTTTTGTCTATTATTAATATCATTCCAAAATTGTTTAATTAATTTTTGACAACTGTCAGCATCTAATCCTGAAGTAAACCATGTCCCATCTTTATTTTCTATTACCCCTAGAATAATAACTCCACCATATCCATTTGAAAAAGCAGAATACGTTTCCCAAATAGAGTTTGGTAAACCATTTTTAGCACTTTTTACTTCTCTTCGATTATCTTCTTTATATGAATCAAATTCATTCAAATCAAATAGTTTTTCCACAAAGATTATTCCTTTCTTTTGATCATATATAATATATGTTCATATATTGTATAAATTATACTATTTTTACTTCTAAAAAAATAGCTTATTTTAGCAAAAAGAAAAAGGCACTGAATACTCAGAAACCTTATTATTTCTTAAATACAACTAACTTACTTAAAATATAATTTAAGATAACAACAATCACATTGACAACAACTTTAGCAACAACATCATTAACAATATTAAAATTCACTAAGAACCACATTAATACCATATCCATGATTCCTGTTGCTAACCTAGAACCAAAAAAAGAAATTGCTTCTTTGATAATTTGATTATTTTTACTATCAAAAACATACTTTCTATTTGTAACATACGCAAATAAAACAGATAAAAACCATGCTACAGCATTCGAAAATAAATAGTTAATATGTATAATATTTGAAAATAAATAATAGACAACAATATTTACAGCTGTTGTTAATGTTCCAAAGATAAGATACATAATGATTTCTTTAAGCGATTATCTTTATAATGGAAGCAAGAGCTGTAATAAATACTATAAATCTAACAGTATCCATTTTAATAATCATCCCAATTTTCTTAGGTATACTTCTAACAATTCTGATATTGCGGAATGAATCAATCATTTCATTTGTCATATCCATTAAACCTTTTGCACAATAAGGAATTAATAAAACAAAATATGTAATAGTATATTGTGATTTTGCTTCCCAAAATAAATGAAATAAAAATCCACCAATAAAAATAGTTGGTAACAATAATCTGTGTAATTTCATATGTCTTCCAGTAAAGTAAATATAAGCTAATGTTCCTAATAAAATAACTGTTTCATAGACATTATATATTTGGTACCATAACTCACTTTGAATATAAAAACTACTATGCCTCGTTACCCAAGTTCCTTGAAAGTCAGGATTACACCATTGTGAAACTGTCTTTCGATATAAAAAGTGAATAAATTCTCCAGGGTGTGTTATGTAATAAGATAACGTATTACCTAAATCGCTTTTTGCTTGTGAATTTGCCACATCATAATCTCCGTTATTATTTTCATATACGCTCCAATTGTAGCCGTTATACCATCCTGGCGCTACATCACTATCTTGTAATCCCATTTCTACATATGCTATCATCGGTATACCTTTACCAAGTTCAATACCTGTAATATTTTTGATAATTGTATTAGGAATCATTGAAGATGCAAAATAAGCCGGTACAAATAAAATCAATAAAATAATAGATGTATATTTTTTATTTAAAATAATATCAAATAAAATAAAGATAACCATTGCAACAAAAACAATCATATAATTTGATTTAAACATCATTGCGAAAATAATTGAAAAAATCGATAGTAGTATATATTTTATTTTACCTGTTTCAAAATATTGATACCCTGCTAATATGGCAAACAGCGAAAAAGTATGTCCAAAGACATTTCCATATACAAATGCAACATAAAATGTTAAAGGGAAAAATATAAATAATAAAATAAGTGTCCAGTTTTTTAACTCATCATTATGAAAACTAATTTGTGATATTTTGCATAAACAATAATAACTAACTAATAAACCTATAATATTAAGTACTTGAAATGCTTGATAATTATTTTCTCCAAAAATAAATGATAAATAATAAAGAATAACAACAATTCCCGCTTGATTAGAACACTTTCCTACATATCCCATTGGTGTAAAATAACTATAATTGCCATTCTTTAATCCAGCTGCTGCTTCTAAAATAGATGCTTGATCAGCTACAGGAACAAAATCAAATTTGAAAATCATAAAAATACCAACAATCAATAATATCAAGCTTAATATAATAAATATTTTATTAAAATAATAAGTATCCTGTGTTCTATAATGTTTTCTAACAAAATAAACAAAAAACAATACTATAACAAACCATAATAATAAATAAAATGGTTTATCAGCAACAATTGTCGTATGTTCATCCCAACTTAAATACGCATTATTAAATAAACATAACAATGTAAGTAATGATGTTATAGCAGCAAAAAATCCTAATACAACATTTTTACCTAATTTCTTTAATTTTGAATCAAACACATAATCACCTTCAATTTAAATTATTGTACTTCCGAAACAAACAGCTATATAATTTGAATAACAAATAACGAATAATAAAATATAGATCCCTATCATTGATAACTCTATATATCTTGATTTTATTTGTATTTTATTTTCAATAAATTCACTAAAATATTCATAACCAATACTCATAAATAAAGCAATTGGAATTAAAATAGACATAATATACCTTCCTTGAGGTTGATAATCTATAGAATAAGAATATTTTATTGATAAAATAATTGGAGTCAAAATACATAAAATTAAACATATTATAAAATAATTTTCAAATTTAAATTTGAATTGATATTTTCTTTTTAAAGCAATAAGCATCATAATCATACCAAACAAAATTATTATTAAATATAAATAAAAACGTTTTCCACTAATCATATATTGCATATATCCTGTGGTACAAATAAAACTTTTTATAGTTGTTATTATCCAATTTGTATCAAAAATCATAGAAAACACACTAATTCCTTGATTTTGATAAGTATCTCTTTGTGATAATTGATAACCTGGCATTGCATATTTTTCACCACAATCGTACATAGAATTCATTCCTAAAAAATCTCCATTATGGATCATTGCATTTCTAATAAAAAACCATCCACCAACAACTAAGGCAGCAATTGCTATTAGAAATCCTTTTTTTAAAAACTCATTAAATGTAAAATGTAATTTATAACTACTCATACAATATACAATAATACTACATAATATAAATCCATATGCATTATAATAGGTTAATGCACATAGTCCTATAGCAACACCTAAAAAAATACACCATTTACAATTCCAATTTGTTTTTATTCCCTTAATCCAACCATAAACAATAAGTGCTGTTGTAAATATTGAAAACGAATCATTATTTAAATAAAGAGATAAGTACATGAATTGTGGTAATAGTGAAACAAAAATAGCAAAAAGATATATTGTCATCTTATGATTAAATATTTCTTCACCAATTTTACAACATACAAAAAACGTAAGTGCCCCCGCAAGAACACTTGTTAGTCTTGCCACAATCAATAAATGTACTGGAGCAGTTGTAAAGATAGAAGCTATTTTCATAAAGAAAAAACTAATTATTGAAGGAAGATAAGGTGTAAATCCATAAGAAAATCCCCATATTGCATTTAATATTTCTTTTTCATCACCTTTAGGTAAATATGATTGATTGTAAATAAATAAGGGGATATCATATCTCATATATTCATCTGGTGCTACATTCATACATAATTTTGTTGAACAATAAAATAAAAATAGAAAGAGAATCAATGTTCCTATAATATAAAATTTATTCTTATTTATCATTTGTTTTAATTGCGCCATTATTAATGTTCCTTTTTTAAATAAGTTATTGTTATATAAAAATAGCTGCTTATAAAAAGCAGATATTTTTATTATTTACTTGGATATTCGATACTAAATCCTCTAAAAATTCCATTTCTATTTTCGTTACAGCAATCAAACATGTATTTATATCCTGCATCATTTGAATAATGGAATCTACCATCCGTTTCTTGGTTTGGTTCACCTAAAACCTTTTTAACTTGTGCATATTTTACTTTATTATTTAAAGCTAACGATCCTTCACTTGTTTCTACAACAACATCTTTAGCTGCTTTATCGTATTCTTCTTCAGCGTATTCATCATATTTTACTTCAATAAACGTTACAGATGCTTCTGCTACACTAATAGCTTTTTTAGTTGGATTTTCATATCTTAAATAGAAATGTGCAACATCACCACTATCTAATTCTACATTTAGATATGCTGCCATCGATGAAATCCCATTAGCATCTAATTCAACATCTTCTACTTTATCACCTGTATCATTTAAAGTAACTGTTCCAACTTGTGATAAATAATTTGCATATTCTCCTACTGTTTCAGGAATTGCTATTTTTTTATCATCAATTGTAAAATATTTGATTAATCCATCAGCTTCTTGGAAATCATTAACATCTTTAATTTTAATGCTGTTTGATGTAGCAGGTTTCTTAGTTGTTGTTTTATCACTAGAATCACTAGTACTACATCCTACTAATGACATTGATAAAACACATGTCATTAATAGAGCGACTATTTTTTTAAACATAGTTGTTCCTCCACGATATTTTTCTCTTCTTCTTTTATACTATATAACAAATTACAATTATCTACAAATCTTTTTTTCTTAAGAACAAGCTTTCATAGTCTGAAACAATCTTTGTCCAACTATAAGCATTTTTAATTCTATCTTTAGCAGCTTTTCCTAAAGTATCAATATAATCTTGATCAAATGTTTCAACATGTTCTATAAGATGTTTTAAATTATTCTTTTCTTTACCCCAATAAATACATGAATCTAAACCTACTTCTTGATTAAAGCCAACATTTAATAAAAGATTTAAAGAAGTAGAACCTAAGGCTTCTAACAAGGAAGGATTAGTTCCTCCTACTTCATGACCATGTAAATAAGCAAAAGCATTCTTTCTTACACTTTTTAATAATGCATCATCATAAATTGTACCTACAAATTTAACTCTTTGATCATTTTCAAAATGATACTTGTTATTTAAAATATGATACAACTTACTTTCTTGATATCCAGTAACAATCACTAAATCTTTTTTTGTATTTGAACTCATGAATTCTCTAATCATTGTTTCATAATTATTTTCAGGAACAAAACGTCCAACAATTAAATAATATTCATTTTTTGAAACCTCATGTTCCTTAGCCCATACTTCGAATTTTTCTTCATCACTGTTATCAACAACATCTGCTCCATAAGCGATAAATGTTGTTTGAGGTTGATATTTTTTATAATCTTCTTGTATATATTTTTCTATATTTTGTGAATCACAAACGACATAATCTGCATTTTTAATCATCAATCTTTCAGATAATTTCCAATATTGTCTAATAAACCAGTTCCATTTAGCTCTTTTAAATTCATGTCCATCTGGATTTACAAATACTTGAATATTTTTTGAATGAAACATTTTAACATATTTCTTTAAAAAAGGGCCTATACGACAAGCTAAAATATAAATAATTGCATCATCTATATTATTTTCAGTTACATATTTATAGACTTCTTTTAAAGCTGCTATATCATAATAAACAGCTTTAGCAGGTCCAATATTAGGAACCTGTATTTTAAAACATCTTGCTTGATTATGTTCAAATTCTTCAGCTTGTTCACCTAAACAAGCAACATGATATTTTATTTCTTCACTTACTTTATTTTTTGTTAAATATTCGACAAAGGTTTCAAAGCCACCATAATTAGCAGGTATTCCTTTACTCCCTATAATAAATACATTTTTCATATTTTACATACCTTTCCATAATAATTGATAGATTGTATTATATAAAAATAAATCTATATTTTTTATTGATGGGACTAATTTCCCTTGTTTTTTCATATCATATTTATATGTAATAGTTCTTTTCAATAAATCAACATTGACATTATGACAATATTTCTTTAATAAATCAACCATTTCCATATTAGAGTTATGCACTTGATCTAGACTTCCTGAAACATTTTCTCCAGTATACTTATGGGTATATAATACATCATAATTCACATTAAATTGACATTTATTTTCAATCATTAACAACCATAAAAAGTAATCATCTGCCGAATTAACAGACATGACATGCTTTGTCCAATATTCTGGTATACTTGTTTTTTTAATCAAACAATGACCTGGTGAAACAATTAAGTCTCTTACTTTAATAAAACCAATTTGTTTCTTTAAATAATCTTGTGATTTTTGATTTTTATAAATCAAACATTTCCCATTTTCTGATTCCATAATACCATTAGCAATACATAAATCTGCATCTCCAATATGTTCTAATTGACTTTTAATAAAAAAATCACTAATTTCATCATCTTGATCTAAAAATAAAATATATTTACCTAACGCTTTTTTTAAACCATTGATTCTTGTTTGATGAATTCCTTGATTCATTTCATTATTAATAATTCTAATTGGAAAATCATGTTGACTACCTACAATAATTTCTTCATCAGGATAATCATTAACAAAAATAACCTCTATTTCTTTTTGACTTTCTTGATAATTTTTCTCTATTTTATTTAATAAAGATTCTATATATCCATTTCCTTTATAAATAGGAATAATAACTGACACATCCATACTTTCACATCCTATATTCCATTAAAAATATCCACTAGATTTTGAGAAATATCATTTACATCATACGCTTTGGCCGTTTGATAAGCATGATCTTTAATCTCTTTTATTTGATGTTCATTCATTGATAAAATATCTTCTATTTTTTGATTTAAATCTTTACCATCTCTTGGTTTAAAGAAAAAACCATTTTCTTGATCTTTAATATAACTTGTTGGTCCTGCCATATTAGATGCAATAACTATACAACCACAAGCCATAGCTTCTAATCCAACCAATCCTAAACTATCGCTTTTACGATAGGTTGGAAAACAAAAGATATCAATAGCTGAATAAAATAACGTCAATTCTTTTTGAGTTTGCATTGGATATTTTTTTATCACGTTTTCTAAATGATATTCTTGAATAAGTGCATTCGCTTTTTCTTCATCTTCTCCAACACCCACCATCACGATTTGATATTGTTCTACATTTTCTAATAAGCTGATTGCTTCTAAAAAAACTTCCCATCCTTTTCTTTTTTCATATCTTCCAATGTAACCAATACATTTTTTATTTGGATCTAAATGCAATTTTTCTTTAGCGTTTTCTATTTCTTGAAAGACATCAAAATTAATACCTCCTGAAGGAAAAATCTTGATTTTATCTTCATTCAATCCATATTGTTCCATCATGACCTTTTGATAATAACTTGATGGTACAATACATAAATCTATTAGAGGTAATGTTGATTTAACTAAAGGAATAAACTTCTCATCATGTGCGTCTTCTGGAACAACGTCATTTCCATGAACATTTACAATAACCTTTATACTTGGTTTTAATTTCTTAATGATTTTAATTAATAATGCACAATGTGAAATATAATGAGCATAAAGATAATCATAATGATGAAATAAACACAAAAAGATACTTTTTATATAAAAACTTAAATATCCACCTAATTTTCCTAACTTACTATCTTTCTTTTTTAAAGCTGATACATCTACTTGATATCCATTATTTTTCAAAATACTTGCTGTATTTTGAACAAACACACCATAATGTTTATATTTTTTAGATGGATACATATTTGATATTAATAATATTTTTCCCATATAATCACCTATTTAATAATGTTTACTAAATCTCCTAAAAAAGTTTTAACTCTTCCAAATCCTTTATATTTTCCTTTTAAAAAGTATAAAATCAAAGAACAAGCTTTCTTTTCTTTCATCATTAAAACTCTTTGTGTTAAATAATCTTTATATTTTAAACAATATTTTTTTTGTTCTCTATTTAGCTCTAATCCCAATGCAAAATTCACATTTTCTATTTGTGCCTTTGTTTGTTCAATACGTTCATTCACTCTTTGTTTCTTTTCATTAATAATATTCCCATCAACAATATTATCCATTCCAATTGTATTATTATTATGAATTCTATAATCAATTAAAGGAATATCTAAATAATAACATCCATTTTGAATAGCAGAAATAATATTCAATTCCCAATCATGAGGCAATTTACCTTGTGTTACTTTTAAATATTCATCTTTAACTTCTTTTTTGATAGCCATGCAACAACCTTGAGAAAAATTCATTTCTAATAAACTCTTTAAATCGATTTCCGTTAATTCTTCTGTTACTTCTTTAAAAAGTAAATTATTATTTGAACGTCCTTTTATTTTATTCACTTCGAAACAATTTCCATCTTGATCCATAAAATTAAAACTCGATGCTAGAGATAAAATATTGGATTGACTCATTTTTTCAACCATCACCTCTATTTTATTTAAATGCCAACGATCATCTTGATCACTTAAAAAGATGATATCCCCATCTACTATCTCTAATCCTTTTTTAAAATTCTTACGATATCCTAAATTATTTTCATTTTTTATAAGTTTCCAATTAATAAGTTTATAACCATCGATATACTGATGAATCAACTCATAACTATTATCAGTAGAAACATCATCTATTAATATTACTTCATCAATTAGATACGTTTGTTTTCTAATAGAATCTAATTGTTCAATTAAATACTTTTCGCCATTATAAACAGCCATTACTAATGATACTTTCATAATTTACTACCTTTCTTTGCTAGAAATAGTATAGCATAAAAAATATTGGTATTATAGTCATGGAACTTTCTTTAAAAAAAGATTTCTATTTAGAAACCTTTTAAGATAAATCATTTAATTTTTGAAATACTTGTTGAATATATTGATTATCTTTCCATGGAAAATTCATAAATATTTTCTGTCTTTCAGTATAATAGTCTTCTGGAACCCTAATACTGAAAAACACATTAAACTCAGCTTTTACACGATGTCTTCTTTTCTCTAAGTATTGATTTTTATAATCAACATTTCTTACAAATTCTTTACTTTTTTCAACAATATGATGATCATATTCATCGTTTTTAGAAAGAGAATCCAATAGTACTGTTTCTATTGCTCCATGTGTATCTAAAGGTACAACTAATAATAATTTTATTTTTATTATCTCTCCTAAATTATTACTTAATTCTAAGATACACCATTCGTTAGATTTAATTTCATTAATATTTATTACTTTATATTGATTCATAATGAACATTAAATCATTTATTATATTTCTTTCAGATTGATCATCATCTCTATCCGTCATAATTACAACATTATGATATATTTCACTGTCTTGAGCATAGTAATTACTTTTCATAACACTTTCAAAAGCTTCACATAGTCTACTACTACCACCATTGTGTCCTAATAATAATGAATTTGAATCATTCATCAATTCTCTACACCATTTAAATATCTTATTTTTTCTTTGAGATTTATCTGACCAATGACATACATTTCTCATGTAATACTGTATAAATAAGCAATCTGTTAATCCTTCACATATAATAATTGAATTCATTACCTTAACTCCAATCCTAAATCATCATGTAATTCTATTGCTTCTTTACAAGTTAATGTTCTTACTTTTGTTTGATTTTCTCTTTTATATAAAGTATAGAGTTGTATATCATTTTGTAATTCAGGACAACAAATTAATAATTTATTAATTGCTTCTTCACTATGTGATGTTAAAAATATTTGAACATTTAATTTTTTACATGCCCTTAAAATCCATGAAAAAACTTTAATCATTGCTGATGTGTGTATTGCTGTTTCAAATTCATCTAAAAGTAATATTCCATTTTGTGCAGTAATAACTGCACTCATAAGTAATATTGCTTTTTTCATTCCATCACCATAAAGTTCTAAAGGTATTGCTTGATTATGATTTTTAGATAAAATCATATATCTTTTTTTGTTTGTTAAATTATGAGTATCAGCATTGATACTCATAATATTGTCATCAAATTCTTTTAGTACTTCTATCATTTCTTGATAGTACTTTGGATTATTTAACACTTCTGTAAGATAAACTTCATTTGTTGTGTGTTTAAATGGTGTTACATAGACAGTATTGATATAAAATTTACTTTCAGCTCTTTTTATTCTACTATATTGTGTTATCTTTTCTTCTTTTAGTAATTTATCATCTAATAAAAATTTTAAATAAGATATTTCAATTTCTTCTGTATTTTCTATGAAAGAATCATCATATTTTGTTATTTGTTCTTTAATTTTGTCAAAAGTATATCCCTGTAATTTTCTAATTTCACTTTGTGGTAAAATATCATAGGCTTTCTTCTTTTCAATTTTTACATCAATTTTTTTATTCATTTCAAAACAATAATGAATAACTGGACTTTTTTGATCAATAGGAAATAAATATTGAATTCTTTCATATGGTAAAAATCTAGTATTTGCTTGATTATAATCATTTACGCCTCGCGTTGTAGAATAAGCAAGATTGCTTAAACTATCTACACCACTTAAATAATTAATCACTTCTAATACACTTGTTTTTCCACTGTTATTATCTCCCGTAATAATATTAATGCCTTTTAAATCATTTAATTTTAAATTTTTAATTCCTCTAAAATCATAAATATTAAAACTTTTAATATGTGTATTCAATATAATTATCCTTTCTTTAAAAATAATAAAAAAACTATTTCTAACATAAGTTTTATGTTAGAAATAGTATATCACATATAAATTAATTAATATTCAATTTCTTTTAAATATCTACTTAAAGCATCTTGCCATGTAGGTAATGGTTTAAAACCATTTTCTACAAGTTTTGACTTATCCAATCTACTATTAAATGGTCTAGCAGCTTTAGATAAACCATATTCTTCAGTCGTTACTGGTAAAACTTCTGTAGTATATCCTGCTTGTTTAAAGATTTCTACTGTAAAATCATACCATGAAATATATCCACCTTCATTAGTCGCATGATAATAACCATATTTATCACTTTCAGCCAAATCTACTAATAATCGAGCAAGATCATAAGTATATGTTGGTGTTCCAATTTGATCATTAACAACTTTAACTTGTGGATATTTCTTTCCAACGTTTAACATTGTTTTAATAAAGTTTTTACCATTAACACCAAATACCCAAGCAATACGAACAATAAAATATTTATCTAAATTAGAAGAAACTGCAAGTTCACCTTCTAATTTAGTTTGTCCATAAACATTTAATGGTTTGTAATCTTTACAATCAGGATCCCAAGGTGTTTCACCTTGTCCGTTAAATACATAATCTGTAGAAATATAAATCATTTTACAATCAATTTTCTTACATGTTAAAGCAATATTTTCTGTTCCTTTAGCGTTGACTGCTCTTACTTTTTCTACTTTATCATCATCTTCTGCTAAATCAACAGCAGTCCATGCTGCACAGTGAACAACAACATCAGGATTGATTTTTGTAATTTCTAATTCTACAGCTTCTTTATTTGTAATATCTAATTGAACATATTTTTGAAAATGTTCATTACTTTCAGTAATATCACTTCCAATTGCTTCATGTCCTCTTTGATTTAATTCATTCATAACGTCATAGCCTAATTGACCATTAACACCTGTTACTAATACTTTCATCGATTTACCTCCAATCAGCATACTTATTATAGCATACTTTCTAATTTTCTTGAATTAACACATAAAAACGTTGCAATTACGATCAAAAAATATGAATTCACAAATGTTCTTGTTCCAGAAACAAAAATAGATGGTGAAAATCCAAGTACAACTCTTGAACAAAATGCTGCACAAATAATTATGAAACTTAGAAACATTGTCTTATTTCCTAGATTAGTTTTTATTACATAAAAACTAATCAATAAAATACATATAAAATAAAGAATAATTAAACAAACATTCATATTCAACGAAATGTGTTCAATAACTTTTGTATAATCATTAAACACGTTAAAGATTTGATAAAACCCTCTATGATTACAGTATCTATCACTTACACTAACTACAAAGGTAACAAAGGTCATAAGACCTACTAGTACATATTGTCCTTTATTTTTTGTATTTTTATAAATGATATAAATCAACATAATGTTCCAAGCAAAAATAATATATGCAGGTTGTAAAGAACCAATTGCTATTGTTGAAAGAACTCCTAACAATAACTTATCCATCAACTTAAAGCCATAAAAAGCTGGATAATAAGCATTCATTTCTGCAACTTTTCTTAGCTCATTTCCTGGACATAATGCATGATAACCTAACATTATAAATGATAACACTAAAAGAACATACATTAAAATAGGTACCTTTTTATGTTTTACTAAACTATATATCATAAATAAAGAATAAAATCCTACAAACAATGCACACATTTGTTCTTGATTGATAGCGTATAAACTAGCAACCACATAACTTATTTGTTGAATCATTGATATCTTTCCATTGGAAAGAACTTGCGTAATATATGAAAGTCCATATAATCCTAACGCAAGTGGCCATACATAGTTAAGTGTCGTCGCATACCATCCAGCCACGCCAAATGTTCCAAAAGGATATAACATGATTACAAGCATTAGAAAAAAAGTAATGATCCCATCATTTTCTTTTGTTGGAGAAATTATTCTTCTTAAAGAATGTAAAACAAGTACAAACATTCCACTATCTAAAATGATCCAAACCCATTTATTAATATTTAATAAAAAAAGCATCACCAATTCAATGATATTTCTACTTGTCCAAGTTTGTATCCTCATTTGAGTATAGTTAATTAATCCCATTTTTGATTGTTCAAGAAACCATATATCATCTGCCACTCCTAATTTTACAGATGCATGCCTAACAACCATAAAAACAAATAAGATTAGATAAATGACCCATATATGATTTTTGATACATTCTGTTACTTTTTTCATGGTGTCCTCCTATTTTAGACAATATAAATAATAAGTAAAATCCATACCTTCATAAAGTTGTTTGAATTTTTTTATTTCTTTATAGTTATCATTTAAATAAGGAATATTCTTTCGATATCCTATTGTATCTCTATATTCTCTTATCACAACAAATTCAATTTCCTTATTTTTAATAGCCTCTCTTTGACCATCAATAATTTGAGGGCAACGATCATATCCAACATTTTGTCGCATAAAATATTTAACATTAGGAACAATATTACATGTTGTATAAAATCCCCCATCTAAATTATCATAATTCAATAATGTTTTATTTTTTGATTTATCAATAATATCTTTAAAAACATATTGTGCATATGCACTTTGAGGGATATTCATATATCCTCTATTAGGACTTTTTAATGGATAATGAACAGAAAATATCATTCCTCCACATAGTATACATATCGCTAAAGTTTGACTACTTAAATAATTTTGAACAATTGAAAAAACAAAAATAAATCCAAAAATAATATATGCTTCAAAACATAAAAAATAATAAATAAATGGTAATCCACCTATATAAACACCAATCATTAGAAAGATAAATGATAATAAAATAAATATATTGATCCAAATATTTTTTAAAATCTTTGTTGTTAAACAATTTACAAAACCAAGACATAATAATATATAAATTGTTCTATTGTATTTCATTTGTTGGAAAATTGCTGAAAACATATTTAATATTCTTGTTTTTAAATCAATAGTTGTACTATAAGCAGTTAGATTAAAAGTAATATATACATCATAATAATCTCTTAATGCCCCATTGATAACAAAATAAAGAATTGATATAAAGATAGGAATAAACATTCCCACTAAAAAATAAACACAACTTATAAAAGCTTTTTTTATTTCCTTTAAAGAAATTAATTTAAAGAAATATAAAGCCATCCAAATAAACCACAAACCTAATAAATTAAATTTGATCAATGAAACACATCCAGCTATTGCTCCATTAATTAATAAATATTTCTTTCCAAAATCATTTTCATTAATAATTTTAATAAAGAAATAAACACTACTTGCAACAAAAGGTAAACAAAATTCTTCTGCACTACCTCCTTGTACAAAAGAAATCGATCCTGAAATAATAGCTAATGTCAAAACAGATACTAATAAGGCATAAAATTGATTTAAATAAGTTCTAGCAATTTTAAAAAGAAAATAGCCAAAAATTGTATATGAAATAACTTCTAATAAATAAACACCTAAAAATGTATCATGACTTATTAAATAACCTATTCCATATATCAAATAAAGCAAAGGTCCCTTTTGTTCAAATAAATCTTTATAAGGAACCTTTCCATTAAACATACCTTTTCCCATTGTAAAAAAGGCATTACCATCAACCCAATCATTATAAGGATATAATGGTGAATTTTTTGAACAAATTAAAAGTGTGAATATAGAAGCCACTAATAAAATAGCTATAATAATTTTTTTATTATCTAAATAATCACTAATTTTTTTCATCTTTAATATTTGTACCCTTTACAATATATACTGGTCTATGTTTCGTTTCGAGATATGTCTTAGATAAATATTGTCCTAAAATACCCGTACAGAATATTTGTATACCACCTATTAAAGTAATAATACAAACCAATGATGGCCATCCACTTGTAGGATCATTAAAAATCAATGTCTTAATAATAATGAATATGATAAATATAAATGCTATAAATAGCATCAACATACCAATAAGTGATGCAATCGCTAATGGTGCTGTTGAAAAAGCGACAATTCCTTCAATACTATATAATAATAATTTCCAAAATGACCATTTTGTTTCTCCTGCAACTCTTTCTACATTTTCAAATTCAATCCATTTTGTTTTAAATCCTACCCATCCAAATAATCCTTTACTAAAACGATTATATTCTTTTAATTCTAATAAAGCATTTACAAATTGTCTTGTCATTAAACGATAATCCCGTGCACCATCCATTAATTCAGTATCAGATATTTTATTCATGATTTTATAAAACATTCTTGCAAAAAATGATCTTATTGGTGGTTCTCCTTTACGAGTAACTCTTCTAGTAGCTGCACTATCGTATCCTTCTTCTCTAATTGCTTTTAACATTTCTGGTAATAAGCGAGGAGGATCTTGTAAATCAGCATCCATTAAACATACATAATCACCTGTACTATTTTCAAATCCAGCATACATAGCCGCTTCTTTCCCAAAATTTCTTGAAAAGGAAATATATTTAACTCTTGAATCTTTTTTAGCAAGCTCCATCATAATTTCTAATGTTTTATCTTTTGAACCATCGTTTACGAATAATAATTCAAAATCTACGTCATTCATTTCATCCATGACCCTACTCATTTCCTTGTAATAGTAATGAAGTGCTGCTTCTTCATTATAACAAGGAACAATTACTGTTATTTTTTCCATCCTATTTATCCCCTTTAAAAACAACTAACTTACTTAATACATAATTCAATACAACCACAATGACATTAACAATCACTTTAGCAATCACATCATTAACAACATTAAAATACACAAATAGCCACATAAGTACCATATCTAAGATTCCTGTAGCTAATCGAGAACTAAAAAAAGAAACTGCTTCTTTTAAAATATTTTGACTATTACTTTCAAAAACATATTTTCTATTTGTTATATACGCGAACAATACTGATAAAAACCATGCTAGTGCATTAGAAATCAAATAATTTATGTGTAAAAGTTCTGCACTTAAAAAATAAACAACAATATTAACGACCGTTGTAAAAACACCAAACACAAGATACATAATGATTTCTTTATATTTCATTAATAATTCTTTCATTTTCTTCTCCTAATAAAAATGCTAGTTTTGTCATAGACATACTAGCATTTTTTTAACCAGTATTCAATTTTATAATTCTTAATTATTCCTTATCTAAAACAAATGCTTTTTTCAAACTCAAATTAGGATTATAGAATCGATCATTATATAACATATAACCCCATTTATCTTTGATATAATCATGTTCTTGTACAAATCGGCGATATTTTGCACTACTTGTATCAACTGTATCATCACCTCTAGATTTTGATTCATGATGATAAAGTTCAACATGATTCAAGCATATATTGTAATATCCTTGTTTTAATAATTTTAAATTAAAATCCACATCATTAAATGCTACTTGTAAATCTTCTTCTAAACCATTAACTTCTAAATATTTTTCTTTTGATACCATTAAACAGGCAGCTGTCACTGCACTATAATTAAATGGAACTGATAATCTTCCATAAAAACCAACATCATCTCTTGGATTATCAATAAAACAATGTTGAGCAATTCCACCAATTCCTAAAATAATACCAGCATGTTGAACAGTATTATCAGGATATAATAACTTAGTTCCTACTGCACCAATATGAGGTTGCATAGCATAACCAACCATAATTTGTAACCAATGAGGTGTAATAATTTCTGTATCGTTATTTAATAATACGATATATTCACCTTTTGCTTCCTTAACAGCTTGATTATTAATTTTAGAATAATTAAATTCGTAATTTGCATCTATGACTCTAAAATTTGAGTATTTGTTTTGATATTTTTTAAATAAATTAAAAGTTTCTTTCTTTTCACTGTTATTATTCATTAAAATAACTTCATAATTTTTATATGTCGTTTTTTCAAATAATGATTTTAAACATTGCTCTGTAACATCTGCATAATCTTTAGTTGGAATAATAATAGAAACCATTGGTTCTGTTTCATATTCATATCTCACTAGATAGTAAGGAACTCTTGGGTGTACTGTTACTTTTGCTTTAACACCCCTACGTTTTAAAGCATCTTCTACAGCCATTCTACCTTTTTCTACAGCATATCCTTTACTATCAATTGTGGCAGCCGTTGACCCTTCAATCATACGCCAATGATATAAAATCTTTGGAATATGATATACACGTTCAGGAGTTGTTTTTTCTAAAAATCTTAAGAAAATATCATAGTCTTGTGCCCCTTCATAGCCTACTCTAAAACCACCGATTTCATCAACAATTGATTTTCTCATGATTTCAAAGTGACAAATATAGTTACTTCCAAGTAATGAATCAGGTGCATAATCTGATTTAAAATGAGGATCTCTTCTTAATCCTTTCATATCCATTTTATCTTCATCTGTATAAATAAAATCTAATTCTTTATTTTTATTTAAGACAGCCACACATTCAGCTAAAGCATTTCTAGCAAGTAAATCATCATTATCCATTAAACCAATAAATTCACCACTAGCAATATTTAAAGCATCGTTTGTTGCTTTAGAAATATGTCCATTTTCTTTACGATGATGTACTTTGATTCTAGAATCTTTCTTTTCATATTCATTTAAAGTATCAATTGTTTCTTGTAAAGTTGAACAATCATTAGATAAACATATTTCAAAGTTTTGATATGTTTGATTTAAAATAGAATCTAAACATTCTGCTAAGTATTTTCTTTCCACATTATAAACTGGTATACAAATTGAAATAAGTGGATTGTAAGCAAATTGAGGATGTTCTTCAAATGGTTTTTCATTTTTTTCTAACCATAGAAGATATTCCTTTTGATTTAAAAAGTTATACACATCTAAAAATTTATTTTTTGTTTTCTTATTTTCTTTAATACGTCTTTTACTTTGTTTTAATCTATTTGGTGTTAAAACAAAATGATATTCCTTAGCTATATATTTAACTTCTTTACCAATAGCATAAGTATTTACTTTTACCTTATTATTTGTTTCTTTTGTTTTTCTAACTGTTTTTTGTAAAAGTGTTCTAATCTTTGACTTAATTCTTTTCATTAAAGTATTCTTTCTTACACAAACAAGTTCCTTTTGATCATCATGTATTAAATAAACTTTAACTTTAGAATCATCTTTACTCAATGATAATGTTAATTCATAATTGTCACTTGCTAGATCTGGTAAAAAACGTGCTTCTCTTTTTTTACCATCAACAGTTACTTCAAAAGAATAATCTTTTAAAGAACAATTTCCATACATAATAAATGTAGGATTAACAAGACCATGAACCTGTGCATCTCTCACGTTTATATAATCTAATGTTTTCATGTAGATCACCCCTTAAATTTCTTCAGCGAATCCTTTTTCTAATTTTCTAAAGATAAACATTCCTAATACAAAACAAATAATAGCCATTACAACCATATAAAGCACACTAGACATTGCTGGTAACGTATGATACATAAAGAAATCACGGTAGGCACTTACAATATGTGTAAAAGGATTTAAATAAAGTACCCAACGGATGGCTTCTGGAAACAATTCTGCCGGATATAAAATAGGTGTTCCATAAAATAACATATTAATAACAAATTGAATAATATATTCTGTATCTTGAATATAAACATTGATTGCACTTAAACCAAGAACCATTCCTGCTGTAATTACAAATTGAATCAACGCAATAAATGGTACTAATAAAATATGCCAACTTAATCCAAGCCCTCCAAAAACACAGAAAAGAATAATAATCAAACAAGCGATAAAAAAGTTAACAAGTCCACTTAATGTGGCTGATATTGGTAAAATTTCTCTAGGAAAATATACCTTTTTAATAACACCTGCATTATTTTTAATACTTCCCATTCCAAGTCCCATAACTGTCGTAAAGAAGTTCCATGGAATAACCCCACAAATTAAATATTGAAGATAATTATCTGTTTTGATTCTCATGATATAAGGAAATACAATGGCATAAACGGCAACCATTAATAATGGATTTAAGAATGACCATAATACTCCTAAAAATGAACCTTTATATTTACCTCTAATATCTTTTTTTACATTTGTTTTTAATAATTCACGATAGTCATATAAGTTTTTAAATAATTTCATTTTCTTTTTCTCCTATATGATATTAATCTTTAAATCTTTTTCAGATATAACTTTATCTTTTTCATCTAATAATTGAACAAGAATAGAATGTTCTCCTAATTCCATTTGACTTACATCTACAAAATAATCAAATCCACATTCATCATCATTTGTTCCATAACCACCATATTTTTCTTGATAAGCCATTAAAACATCACTTCTATTTATTTTTCTCATTTCAGTAACCTCTTGACCATCAAAAGTTACTTTTAAACGATCATTTAAACAATCACTCAATGACCATCCAGAAATTGTAAATTGAGCTGTATCTTTTTTAACTTCAGCAAATGATTGAGGAATATCAACAACAACAATCCCATGATAAGTATCTAATGGCTTTTGATATTTTTTCTTAGCTTCTTCTTTATGATCTAATTTAACTTGTTTTAAATATTCATCAATAACATAAGTTGGATCACCATCTAATTTAAATTCACCTTTATAGATCCAAACAGCACGTGTACATAAATCTTTAACTGTATCTAAACTATGTGAAACAATAACAATTGTTTTATCACTATCTCTTAATTCTTTTAATTTATCAAAACATTTATCTTGGAAATGTTGATCTCCAACTGCTAAAATTTCATCAATTAATAAAATTTCTGCATCTACATTAATAGCAATTGAAAAAGCAAGTCTCATATACATCCCAGAAGAATAAGTTCTAACTGGATTATCAATAAATTCTCCAAGTTCAGAGAATTCAATAATATCATCTACTCTTTTTTCAATTTCTGCTTTTGTTAAACCAAAAACAGCAGCATTAAAATAAATATTTTCTCTTCCTGTAAAATCTTGATGGAAACCTGCACCCAATTCAAGTAACGAAGTCAACTTACCATGTGTTTCAATTGTCCCTTCATTAGGATAAATAATCTTAGTCATCAACTTCAATAAAGTTGATTTACCACTCCCATTTGTTCCAATCAAACAAACAGTTTCACCTTTTTTAATATCTAAATTTATATTCTTCAATACCGTATGAACTTCTCTATTGCTTTTTCCAAAAGATAACAATCTTTCTTTTAAAGTATGAGCCTTATCATATTCAACTTTAAAATACTTTGTCATATTTCTTACTTCAATAGCATTTTCTTTATTCATAAGACCTCCGCTAAATCTTCTATTTTTTCTCTTATATTCTTAATAATTTCGTTATTAAACCTTATAAATATATACCACATACATACCTATTTGTCCAACACTTCATATTTCACACTGTATATTCTACCATATCTTTGCTTTATATTTTAGAATTTTAAAATAAAAATAGAAGCTAAATAAATATAGCTTCTATAATCTAATAACATAACACTCATTATTTGTATATTCTAATTGATATCCATGACTCATAAGCTCATCAGCTTGTTTTTTAGAAAGTGTTAAGAAATATGATTCTCTATAATAATCAAATGCAAACTTCGTTTGATCAAAAGATGCTTTTTCACTCCAATAATCATAAATAGCATGATAAAATTGCAATTCATCTTCGTAAAGAGAACCTTCTTTTACAATTTGAATTCGATTACTTGACATATAGAATCCTTGATGATAAGTCACTTTTCCATGATAAGTAAATCCTAGAGGAACCAATAATGTATAATTTCCATAAGGCAAACTGTCAAAATGTTCTCCTACATCATTAAATATATCAAGCATCATATTATCGTATTTAAATATTTGTGTAAAATCATAACCATATTGATTAATTCCACAACCTAAAAATGTATACGATTTAATTTGATTATAATTTTGATAAACAAATATGAGAGATGAAGCAATCGCTAATGTTGCTACTGAAACAGATATTGTTTTTAAAGAAATAATATCAAGTATTTTAGCAATAGATAACCCTATCAAGAAAACAACCATAAATTGAATTGCTGAATAAAATCTTAATATAACAAAGAAATAATTAAACGATGATAGACACAGTAGTTCATTGAACTTATTCTTAGCTACAATAATAATAAGCATTAATGTAATAATAGCCAGATATTTTCCATATTTTGAATTAATCACCAAAGCTAAAGCAATAGCTACAATACATGTACTATATTGCATAATTGTATCAGTAGAAACATAATATCCATAAAATGGCGATAATTGATTACTAAAAGATTCAAAATCTGCTAAAGATAATAAAGGAGTATGGTCCAATTTATTTGTTAAAATCAATAATACTAAAACAAATAAGAAACAGCATAAATTAATAATGATCCATTTAGTATTTTTTTTCTTTATTGAAATACATGTATTATAAGCAAATTTAAGTATAAATAAAGCAAAGAACATAACAATTAAAACAGGTAAAAAGACTGTCGAAAAGGACATCATTGAACAACTCGTGATACCAGCAAAAATAATATTTTTAATTGTCATTTTATTTTCAATCAAAGGTATACAAACAATACACATGATAGGTACAGAAAGTACTCTTACTACTGAACCACCATACCATATGGCATTTTGAAATTGCCATAAGTCAAATGATCTTATTGTTAAAAAAGAACCATTATTTTCCATCAAATATCCATGGCCTATTAAAAATAAAAAGAATGGAATAAGTGCATATTGTGCTTTTCTTTTAGTAACAAAACTAGCTAATTGTTTAATTGCTAATGCAAACATTGTATAGTTATGAATAACCATGGATACTTTACAAAAATAAACAGGATTAATATGAAAAATACTTGCGAGAGCACCATAAGTAATCTCATATGTATTCACCATTCGTGCATAATCTACAGATGTTGTAAGCCATCCTGTATAAAAGCTTTCATTCATTAAAGATGGTGTTCCTATAGAATTAACTACTTTCGCTATATAATAAGCATCATCGTAATCAAACTCATATAAAGCCATTACATTTGATACTGAAAATAAGGTGAATAAAAAAACAAAAATATAAATAATCCAATTATTTTTTACATGATCTATTATGTTTTCCTTTTTTAAGCTACTTTTAAATTCATTTACAAAGGTAGAAATATTTTTATATTTTCTCCATAATAAAAATACAAAAAAAGAAAAGAAAAGAACACAAAATAAAATAAAATAAACATTCCAACTCAATTGAAATAATTGACATGGAAAACCTATGATAAAAGAAATAAAAAATACAGATATAAATCCATATATAACATATGCGGTTGAATTTTTTATTTTTATAGCAAAACAATCAGCTACAAACTCTCCTATTAACCAATAAAAATAAAAAATAAAAATTAAAAATATAAAGGTTAAAAGATGATTCATATATTTCCTCCCTTATTATTAAACTTAAACAATTAAATACATTACGATTAAATCGTAATGTATTTAATAAATATTATTTATTTTAAATCATTTTTCTTTTTCAAAATAGCAATTTCTTGAATTAAGTTTTTTTGCTTTTCTTCTAGCATAGATACTTTATTAAATAAAACATATACTAAAATAATCAACATAAAAATAATTGCCGCAAATACCATATTAGCAGTGGAAATAACGCCAATGATTCTAGCTGCAAAAAAAGCTATTTGTGGAAAAACACTTAAAATAATTAATGCTATCGAACAAAGAATCCATGCTAAAGCATAATCAGTTCTTAATTTACCTTTTTTAACATTCTTTACTAAAATAATAAAGAATAAAACAGTGAATATAATTAATAATATTTGTAATGTTAAACTCATACGTTACCTCCTAATTAAAGAATATAATTGTTATTAATACTTTTAACATATATTGAATAGAACTTCCTATCCCTGTATAAATACTTGTACCAGCAAGTCTATCTTCCATTTTAACTTGTACTTCTTTTGCTTTATAACCTTTTTTTATTTGAAATGCAAGTGTATCAGGTTCTGGTTTTCTATTTAATTCAAAAGCATAATCTTTAATTAATTCTTTATTAATGATTCTCATTCCACTTGTGGGATCATTAATAGTGGCACCTGTTGTTAGTTTAATCATTGCAGTAATAATTCTACTACCTAACATTCTCATACTAAAATGCTTCTTTTCATCCACAAATCTTGATCCAATAACAATATCATATCCATTTTCTATTTCTTTTACTAAACTAGGTATATATTCTGGTAAATGTTGCCCATCACCATCAAATTGGATAGCTGCGTCATAATTATTATAATAAGCATATTTATAACCTGTTTGTACTGCACCTGTTAATCCTAAGTTAACAGGTAAATCAATATGATTAATATTATTGTCATCTAAAATTTTTCCAGTGCTATCTTTAGAACAATCGTTGATTACAACATAATCGCAATCAATATCAGCATTTTCAAGATTTCTAACAACTCTTAAAATGCTTTCTTCTTCATTATATGCTGGAATTATAACTAAAGTTTTCATACTTTCCCTCTTTCTCTAATACTATTCTTATTGATTATACCAATAAAATTATATATTTCAAACAAAATATACACAAAAACGGGATGTATTCATCCCATTTTTGTACATAATTTTAATTATCCAAGCCAGACACCATTAGCATCAAAGCGATAAACTACTTTATTGATTTTATAATCTCCTGTGACCATCTTTCCATTAGCGTCTACATAATACCAGTTATTTCCTGATTTTACCCATTGTGCACTAATTGCACCACTTGAAGCTGCATAGTAATCTTCACCATTGATTTTGAACCATCCTGTTTGCATTAATCCGCTTTCTGCAAAGTAGTATTTTGCTCCTGCAATTGTTTGATATCCTGTTACCATTTTTCCATCTGCGTCTACATAGTACCAAGTATTTCCTGATCCTACCCATTGTGCTTTAATAGCTCCACTAGATGTTGCATAGTAATCTGCTCCATTGATTTTGAACCATCCTGTTTGCATAAGTCCACTATTTGCAAAGTAATATTTCTTTCCTTAAATTGTTTGATATCCTGTTACCATTTTTCCATCAGTATCTACATAGTACCAGTTATTTCCTGATCCTACCCATTGTGCTTTGATTTCTCCACTTGTTGATGCATAGTAATCTTCATTATTGACTTTGAACCATCCTGTTTGCATTACTCCGTTAGCATCGAGGTAATATTTCTTTCCTTCGATTGTTTGATATCCTGTTACTTTTTGGTTATTATCATAGTAATACCATTTTTTGCCTGATTGTACCCATCCTGATTTTTCAGTAGTTCCAGTAGTTAATTCACCACTTTCATTAAATGTATAATCTTTTCCATTAATGTTTACAGTTCCTGTAACCATTTTTCCTTCTTTATCAAAGTAATATTTTTTACCATTTAATGTTAACCAACCAGTTGTTTTTTTGACCATCTTTATCTAGATAATACCAAGAATCATTTTCTTCTAACCATCCAGTTGTCATCTTACCATCAGCTTCATTCAAGTTTTTATCATAATAATACCATTTTCCTCTAAGTTGAATCCAAGTATTAGCTACTGCTTTTTTCTTTTCAACAACAACACCTTCGCTATTATATGCAATGACATAAGTTACTATCTTATCATTTTCATCTCTATATGATGAAACAACAGATATTCCATTAGAAGATTTTATTAATCTACCATTTTCAAAATAATATTCTTTTCCATTAACAGTATAAATACCATCTACAAAATTCATTTCACTTGAAACATAGTACCAATCATTTCCAATTTCATTCCATCCAGCTACTCTCTTAACCTTATCTACAATTTCACCTTTATTATTATAAGCATAAAGATAATCATTTCGATAATCAGTTAATATTTCATCACTGTCACTTGTTTGAAGCATACCATAAATAAAATACAAAGATTTTCCATCTACAGTATATTCCCCATCATATGGATAATAATAACCTGCATCATTTAAATAATAGTAATAACAATTGCCATTTAAATAAATCAATTCATTATCTTTAAATTTAGCTTTTTCAATAACTTTTCCATCTCTTACATAAGCAAGTGTATCTCCTGATGTAACAACTTTATCCAAATATTCAGCTAATTGTCCATAATTAAAATAATATTCTACACCATTAATTGTTTTAACTCCTATATAAGGATTCATATCAGCATCATAGTAATACCATTTATCCCCATAATGTGTCCAATCTCCAACAACAATATTTGCATAATTCGTTACAATACCACTTTTATTAACAGTGACAATCAACCCATTATCTGTAATTGTATCTTCATCATACCAAGAAGAATATGCCATATGACCATCATAGCTATAAAAATAATACGTATTCCCATCAATTTCTTGAAGCCCTTTAAGTAATTCACCATTATCATCATAATAATATTTGTATCCATACTCTTCATACCAGCCACGTCTTTCACTACTTAAAGTGACAGGTGTATTAGAATCATTTTTCACATTTGTTTCTAATGCACTAACCATCGTAGTTGGTAATGTTGTTGCTGCAACAAGAGCTGATGCTACAGAAATCTTTTTAAAATTTCTACTCACCCAATAAATATTTCATAGACTTATTAAAATGCAATACCCCTTATTTAAAACCAAACGACATTTTTTTCTAAAAAGCAAAAGAGGTAACTGTGTTACCCCTTTTCAACTGAAATATTGATTTTATTAATGTAAGGTTCAATAAGTTTAAAGAACCAATGTGAACATAAATGATATATCTTATAAACAATGTATGAAATAAGATAAATAATTAATGCTGATCCTAATTGATGTACAATTAAAACCAAAATACCTCTATTAACAAATTGTTCAATCCTAATATGTCTTAATAAGAATTCATGAAATAAAAAACATGTAAAAGCAGCTTTAGCTAATTCATTGATTATTTTACTTTCAAAATGAATATCCATAAAGAATAAAAGAATATAAGCAGACATTAAGATAATAATTGGATTATTATAATACCATGTTGCTGTATATTGTAAATGTAAAACATGTTCCATCATTGAAAAAGCATATAAAAATGCTAAACATCTTATAATCCACATACCTGCTTTTTTCTTAGATAATGTTATTTTATTTACACGAAGATATGCTCCTACAAAATATACCAAAACAAAGTTAATAATTGTATAACCATATTTACTTCCATACATTCCAATAGTACTTAATCCTAAATATGTATTTCCTGTTATATTTTCAGCAATATCTATAACAATTGTCCAAACTGAAAAAATAAGCATGAGTATAATTAATAAGCGTTTGAATTGTTCTTTATTAAGTTGTTTAATAATTAAATTAAGATAAGGACTAATAATATATAATACAGAATAAAGTATTAAAAAGTAATTAGCGGGTAATAAACTACTAATCAATGAACTTACTGTAAATACTTTATGACCTCTTAATACTCCAAAAACATAAAAAACTAAATTAAATACGATAACTTGTACAAATAATTCTAGTATCTTAATTAATTTTCTATTTTGATTACAAGCTAGAAAATACGCTGAAATCATTACAAAAACATTAACTGCACAAACAAATAAACTTTCTATTAAATATAAATAATATTGATTAGAACTGCCATCTAAAACCATTCCTAATGCACCACCCATACTTGCATTATTATAATGTAAAATAACGACACCAATCATTGAAATAATTCTTAATAATTCAATAGACGAATTTCTTTTCGTTTTCTCTTTCATATATATTCCCTTCCAAACAAAAACCGATTTTTACTCAAAACAATGAGTAAGATCGGTTTTTAATTTATTTTATTCATCCAAAGACCTTGGTTATCAAAATAATTGACCTTTCTATCAATTATATAATCTCCAGTAACCATCTTTCCATCAGTATCTACATAATACCAGTTTCTTCCTGATTTGACCCATTGTGCTTGGATAGTTCCTGATGAAGCTGCATAATAGTCTTCACCATTGATCTTAAACCAACCTTTTTGCATTAATCCACTACTTGCAAAATAATACTTCGCACCATTAATTGTTTGATAACCAGTAACCATTTTTCCATCAACATCTACATAATACCAATTACTTAATGATTTGACCCATTGTGCTTGAATAGCTCCACTAGATGTTGCATAGTAATCTTCACCGTTAATTTTAAACCATCCTGTTTGCATTAATCCGCTTTCATCAAAATAATAAGTACTATTTCCTACTTTATAATATCCAGTAACCATATAATCATCATTTGCTATATAGTACCATCTATTTCCTAATGGTAACCATCCTGTTACCTTTTCACCATCTACAAATGTTTTTCCATAGATTTTTAATGTTCCTTGACTATAATATTTCCATTGATTTCCTACTTGCATCCATCCTGTGTGCATAATACCATCTTCATTGAAATAATATTGTCTTCCATTAATAACTTGATCTCCTGTAAGAATCAATCCTTCATCATTTACATAATACCAATTACTTAATGATTTGACCCATTGTGCTCTTAATTCACCATCAGAAGAAATATAATACCAAGTATCATCTACTTTAAACCATCCAGTTTTCATAGAACCATCTTCCATAAAAAGATATTTTCTATTTCCAACTTTATAAATACCAGTAACCATATAACCATCTTCAGCTATATAATACCATTTATCATTTATTGGTAACCAACCTGTTACCTTTTCACCTTCTACAAATGTTCTTCCATAGACTGACATTTTCTTAGGACTATAATATTTCCATTTATCATTTTCCTTATGCCATCCTCTGACCATTACACCTTCACTAGTAAAATAGTATTCTTTATTATTTATAGTTTGTGCGCCAGTAACCATATCACCATTACTTGTTAAATAATACCATTCACCATTTAAACTGATCCAACCAGTGGCCATAATTCCATTAGTATTAAAATAATACCATTTTCCATTAATCTTTTCCCAACCGATTTGTAGAATATTTTTACTACTTCCATAATACCAATGATCATAGTAATATTTCCATCCTACATAATCATATTTAGGAACACCTTGATCATACCAAACACTCATATCTACATAACCACTAATACCATCAACAAATGCTCCGTTGCTATATTGCCATCCTTTAGGACCTCTATACCAATTATTACTAAATCCTAACGATGATGTATAAGCAGCTACCCAATCTACATGTTGATAAATAGTTGGACTATTTAATTTTGTTTGTAAAAGTGAACGATAGCTATAAACCTTCGTATTATAATTACTATTTGCTAATTTATTAACAAATGCATCAACAACTAATTCATTCGTTGTTGTTGATAATTCAGGTCTTTCCATATCTAAATAAACAGGATATGAAAGTTCTGAAGGTGAAATTTTATATTTTGATAAATAATTTAAAATCATTGTTGCTTCATTATCAGCATCTGTTACATTATTTGAATAATCATAAATATAGATTCCAAAAGGAATATTATATTTTCTACAACCATTTAAATTATTTTCAAATTGTTCATCAATATGATAATATCCACCCTTATGAGAAACAATTCTAATAATAACACCATCTACATCTGTTTTACTTACTTTACTCCAATCAATATGACCATTGTATTGTGAAACATCAATAACCTTTTTAACATTTTCACCAATAACGCGACCATCATTATCACAAAAACATTTTTTATTTCCTTGATAAAACCAACCATTTTGAATCATAGTTCGTAAACTATAAGAATTTTCTTCCTTTGCATCTTCTATTTTATTTTCATCTTGATCAATATGACTACTTTGTCCCATAATTGCATCATCATAACTTCCATCTAATGCATTTACAGAACTATTTTGAAAATAACTCAATGCAAAAGCCATTCCAAAAGCCAAAAACAAATAACCAAAAAACTTTTTCAAAATCTTTCCTCCCCCCCTAAAAATATTATTACTGCATAACACCACTGCTATTAAAATAATATGTCTTATTTCCAACTTTATAATAACCAGTTACCATCGAACCATCACTTTTTAAATAATACCACTTATTCTCTAATTGAAGCCATCCAGTAACCATATAACCTTCATAATAAGTTTTCCCATATATTTCCATAACACCTGTACTTAAATAGTACCACTTACCATTAATTCTTTGCCAACCTGTTAACATTTGATATTGGCTATTAAAATAAAACCATGTATTCCCTAGTTTCTTCCAGCCACTTTGTCCATAGCCTGAATCATCAAAATAGTACCATTTATTGCTGACTTTTTGCCAACCTGTTTGCATTTTACCACTATCATTAAAATAAAACAAATTGTTTCCTACTTTTTGTAATCCTGTAAGTCTTTTACCTGTATTATCAAAATAATACCAATCACTACCTAAAGTTAACCAACCAGTAACCATATAGCCTTCATAATACGTTTTTCCATAGATTTTCATAACACCTGTACTAAAGAAATAAGTATTTCCAGAGATTTCTTGAAATCCTGTCGCCATTTGATAACTATCTAAAAAATAATACGTATTTCCTGCAATCATTTGCCAACCTTTTTGTCCATACCCAGCATTATCAAAATAATACCATTTATTATTGATTCCTTGCCAACCTGTTTGCATCTTTCCACTTGCATTAAAATAATAGAAATTATTTCCTACAGTTTGTAATCCTGTTACCATTGATCCATCACTATTTAAATAATACCAATCATTACCTAGTGGCAACCATCCTGTAATCATATACCCTTCATAATACGTTTTTCCATAGATTTTCATAACACCAGTACTTAAATAATACCATTTACCATTTATTTCTTGCCAACCGGTTTGCATTTGATAGCTACTATTAAAATAAAACCAATTATTTCCTATTAATTTCCAATTTTTTTGACCATAACCCAATTCATCAAAGTAGTACCATTTATTATTAACTTCTTGCCAACCTGTTTGCATTTGTCCACTTGTATTAAAATAATAGAGATTATTTTCTATAGTTTGTACACCAGTTGCTTTTGAACCATTTGAAAAATAATAATACCAATAATTATTTTCTTTTTTCCATCCTTGTGTATGAGAAATATTATTTAATAAAGTAACATATCGATTACTTACATATCCTGTATTATTAAAGCTATAAGTTCCATCACTACTAGCAACTTCACTTTGTATCTTATAAAAACCATTAGTTGTATAGGCATCTTTTATAATAAATGAATAAGCTGGATTTTTTATCGTTGTATATAAAACACTAGAACTTGTATTTGAACTACTTCTTACATTAAGGGCAGTATGTGTTGTTAAATAAATATCTTTGATTCCTAAAGTATAATAATCATTATCTTTAGAAGAGATACTAGCATCCATATTTTTGGCAATGCTTGCACACTTTTCTCCTTCATAGGGATCTGAAGAATATTTTCCAAATATTCCACTTCCCTTGTCTCCAAAATAACCTCCTCTAAATAAAGAAGTATATGTAGGATTTAAATATCTTTTAGACATCCAACTCGATGTAAAATTCATAATACAATCATCTACTGTACTAAAGGTATCTGCATTTCCACCTGGATTATTATCTGTAGCATTTAATCCAAATAAGTTATTTTTATTTAATGCAATATTGCTTTTTCCCCATCCAGATTCTAAGGCAGCAAAACTTGCTGCCATTAAAGCATTGACCCCATATTTATTTTGATACTTAATAAAAATATCACCTGTATTATATAATTTAGAAGTACTTCCTGCTTTATTATTTAAATAATTTGATATTTGTGAACCAGTATAAGTTGTTTGACTTCTCATTGGTAAGTATTGAAAATAACTATAATAAGGATTATTAGGATTAACAGCATTATTTCTAACATTATTTTTATAATCTGTAATCATTGTATTATAGTTATCATAAAAATAATGTCCATCATAGCTATAATACTCTTTATTCTTTGTTAAATAACTAGGTCCTGTCCCTATATAATTCTTATTTCCTTGATTTCCTGTCGCATTAACATTATTAGAAATATAATGATACAAATCACCTGATGAATTAACTTCATAGTTACTTGCATAATAAGTCCCTTGGCTAAGAACTTCAACATATTGAGGATCTACTAAACCAACAATTCCTGAAATCATAAACTTCACTTTTCCATTTTCATAGCCTAAAAAAGCTGCATCCGCTGCACTTGATTTAGATAAATATCCCTCTTGTCCTGTATAATAATCTGTAAAATTTGTAGTTGTCTTTGCTTTAGAACAATTAAAATTAACCATATTCGCTGTAGAAACTGTTCGTGCATAAGGGTTATACTCTTCATTCGTTGTTCCATCATAAACATCTACAGTATTAATATTTCCATCTTTATCTACAAACTTTGTTTGTCCAATAACGTCATTTGTTTCTTCATATGCTTTTATATTAGAGATATTAAAAATCATTCCCAATAATATAACAAGAAACAAACTTATATACTTTTTTTTCATTTCCAACCTCCTACAATATTTTAAATCTATAGAATATTTTAACTTACTAATCCTATTTGCTTTTAATAATGTGATAATATCACATAAAATAATATACTTACAAATATCAACTAAAATAATCATCTTCGTAAATACTATTTTTTATTATAATGATATACATTTTCAATTCAACAAAAAGGATATAGAATTTTCTATTCTATATCCCTGTTATTTTCTTTCTTTTCTTGTAAATATTTATTTGCATCTTTAAAGAAACTAATTACAATCAACAGTATAATAAATCCTATTGGAAAAGCAGCGATAATAGCCACTGACTGTAAACTATACATTGAATTTTCAGCAAAAATCAACGCTATTGGAAATAGGATAAAGATAATTGCCCAGAAAACTCTAATCTTTTTATCTGGTTCTTCATCTACATCTAATTTTTTATAAGAATAAGATGAAACAACCATAGTTAAAGCATCAAATGTTGTTGAATAAAAAGCAATCATAGTAATAACTAATAACAATAAACCTAGACTTGCTAGTGGTAGAGTATCAAATATCTTTAAAATAACTGCAGAATAATCTCCACTTTTAGCAATCATTCCCGAAATATCAATTCCATGTTTCATTTGTTGTGCCAAACCATAATTTCCAAGAATAATGAATGAAGTAAAAGTTCCTGCTAGACCCCATCCATATCCTCCTAGAATCGTATTTTTAATTGTTCTTCCCTTACTGATTTTTCCAATAAAGAAAGGAGTTGCAACACACCATACCATCCAATAGGCCCAATAATAAATCGTCCAATTTTGTGGAAATGATGTTTCTCTTAAAGGATCCATCCAAGTTGATAAACCTATAAAGTTTTGTACCATATTACCAATAGCAGAAAAACCTGTTTCTAAAATATATGTTGTTTCTCCACCACCAATCAAAAAATAAATAAGTAATGCAAAGAATAAATAGGAACAATATGTTGCTAGTTTAGAAATACCTTTCATTCCTGTAAGTACAGTAAATGTATAAACTGCTGCAATCAATAATAAAACAGCAATAGTAAGTCCTACACCATTAGGCAACCCAAATACTCTACTTAAAGCTGCTGATAATAATGGTGTTGCTAGTGAAAAGGTTGTTGCAGTTCCTGCAATAAGTGCAAATATAGCAATTAAATCAATAATTTTACCTACAACTCCATCTACTTTATTTCCTAGTAATGGTCTACATCCTTCAGAAAACTTTTGTTTATTTCTTCCTCTTACATGTAACATAAAACCAAAAGCAACAGCTAAAATAATATAAAAACTCCAAGCAATTGGTCCCCAATGAAATAACGGAAATGTTGACGCCCATTTTTGTATTCCACCTAATTGATCAATATACTTTTCATTAGCATATAAAGCCCATTCACATAATGAATAAAATAAGATATCAGCTGCCATTGTAGAAGTAAAAATCATTACTCCCCAGTTAAATGATGAATACTCTGGTTGATCTGTATTCTTACCTAACTTTATTTTTCCATATTTAGAAAATGCTATATATAATGAACAAACAAAAATTCCAACTCCTAATAACGCATAATAAATGCCACAGTCATTCCCTAAAAATCCTCTAATCATTTGAATGATATATGAAGATTTTGCTGGCATAAGCATAAATAAAACGCATAATAAGACAACCCCTAATAAAGGAATTATCATTGATACATAATCTAATCTTCCCTTTAATGATTTCTTTTCCATTTTATTTCCCCCAATTTAAATATGTTTCATCAATACTACACAATTCATCAAAACTATCTATTTCTAAAATATCTCCTTCATGCATTTCTTTAATAGATAATTGGTATTCATTTGGATAACAAAACAACGCTACATCATCCCAATAAATATCAGTATTCTTTTTCTCTTCAAATTCAATTTCTAAATGTTTCTTTAATTTCTTTCCATCTTCTTCATTCCATCTAGATACACTATATAATTGCCAACCATCTTGTCCACCAGTTCTTGAACAAGAAGTTACAAAACCATTTTCTAATTTTAACATCCATTCATTATGAATTTCTTGTTTGTAAATACAGTTATATCCTGAATATTTAAATTCTTTTGAAAGAATTTGTGTATTGTTAATAATTTGATCACCATCTAAAATAATGACATTTTTTAGATGATTTCTAGCAACATATAAAGAAGAAATATTGTTGCAAGTATCATAATAAGGATTATCTATTAGATGCAAATTCTCATATTTATCTTCTAAATAATTAAATTGTTCTTTTAAATAGCCTACAACAACATAGATTTCAAAGATCCCTTGTTGATGCAATTGATTGATAATTCCTTCAATCATAGGAATATCATGTATTTTAACTAATGGTTTAGGTATCGAATTTGTTATTGGTCTCATACGTGTTCCTTTACCTGCGGCCATTATAATTGCTCTTTCTACTTGACACATTTTTCTATATTCTCCATTTCTTCCATAACAATCTTGTAATAATCCTTAGCAAAACGATACTGTGCCAATGAATATTCTCCAAATTCAACACCTAGCGTATATTTATATTCACACCAGTTGCTCCATAAAAGACCACACATTGATATATAACAATAGATTTTTATTCTTGTTTGTTGATCACACTTATTTTCAAAATAGATATCAATTAAATGATCAATTTGTTTTCTATCATACATAGAATAAATACAAAACATTGCTATATCAAGATGTGCATCTTGCATTGCCGCATATTCCCAATCAATAAGTTTTATTCTCTCTTCATTATTTTCTCTATAGAATAAGAAATTATCACAATTTGCATCTATATGACATAATTTCCATTCTTTTGGTAATTGATCAATAATTTTCTTTAGAGATAAAACTTTTTCTTTCGTTTGTTTATAGTCTTTATATAAAGATTTTGGACCTCTTAGATTTTCATAAAATTCCATTTTTTCAAAAACATCAAATTCATGTTCTACCTTTAAATCCTGATTATGAAATTCTTTTAATAATTTCATACATTTAATTAAATCTTCATCATTATCTTGATTACATACACGTGTATCGTCTAAATATTTTGTAATCTTATATCCATTTTGTGGATTCATATAAATAACTTCATCACTGATATTTAAATCTTTTATTACTTGATAAACTTCATATTCTTCTTTTCGATTAATAAGTTGATCTGTTCCTTCCCCAGGAATTCTCATAATATATTTATCATGATTGATTTCAAATAAAAATGATCTATTTGTCATACCTTTTTTTAAGCTTTTAATATTTTTAATTTGTTCAACATTGATTTTAAAAACATCAGCAATCAATGATAATGTCTCATTATTTAAGTGTGCTGAATGATCATCTACATTTCTTAATTCTTCATACGTATTAATTTCATCTACATAGCTTGTATCAACAATTTTTCCATAAATAAACATTTTATTCTTTTGATACAACGTTTCTTCCCAAAAACAAGAATCATGCATTCCGTCATCTAAACATTCTAAACGTTCTTTTAAATATAAAGAATCATGTTGATTAATAAATGATAAACCAATCATTTTTAAACCATCATCCTTTACTTTAACAATTTCATTTTTAGTATTACATGTAACATTACTATGTTTACTTATTCTATTTTCAAGCATATACCATGATTGAATTTCATTATTTAAAAATGGATTTTCATAAAAATAAAGATCTCCTGGTATAATGTAAGTATTACTTATTTTATCTTTTACTAGATTTAAGCTATGTAAGTTGTTCTTTTCTTGATATTCTCTATTAACAACTAATTTTACATTATATTTATCAATTAAATAGTCAAATTCTTCTTTCATAAAGCCAACAACTATTGTTATATCATTAATATGAGCTTCTATAAGCTGTCTTATGAGACGTTCAATAAGTATTTCATCATTTATTTCTAACATTGCTTTAGGCACATTATTATTAATAGGAATCATTCTAATCCCTTGACCAGCAGCTAAAATAACTGCTGACTTATTTTTCTTTATTAAGTCTATTCCTAAATCTGTTAAAGAATTATCATCATTAATATATTCTAATTCTTTAAGATTCTTTATTGTTTCATTTGTTTTACCTAAAGAACAATTCAATCTTTTAGAAATAGCTCTTTGTGAAAGTGTATTTTCTTTATATAGTAACTTTATAAGTTCAAAATCTAAATATGTAAGAATGTTCATTTTTTTCTCCTTGTTAATTTATATGAACATAATACCACATATATTTAATAAGTAAAGAAAAAAAGAAGTATTTCTACTTCTTATGATAAAAACTTAGGTGTAATAAACCCTCTAATATATTTACTGTTGACATTCATTGTTCTATATTCAACAGCATCATTTTTATTTCCTTCAATAACTTTAAAAGTATTTCCATTCACTTCTGTAACAATACCTACATGATCAGGCCATCCTGTGTTATCACCATTTCCACTATCATCCCAATCATACATAATAATATCACCAATTTGAGGAACATAAGCATCATTTTCTTGCCAAATGCCCATAGATTGTGCCTTTTCTACTGCTTTACCACATGAACATTCAACTGGAATAAGATCCAACAAATTACATTCTCTAACAATTGCTGATACAAAAGTCATACACCATGAATCTGTATATTTAACTTTATAACCTCTTGGTAAAGGATCTAATTTATTATATGAATCTATAATTTTCTTAAATGATCCATCTTTTTCATTACATCCTAAATATCTTTTGGCTCTTTCTACAAACTCTTTTCTCGTACAATTTGAAATCCATGAATAATCATCTCTAAATATATATGTTTTACCATCAATAACTACATCATCTTTAACAGCTGCACCATCTTCATTAAAATAATACCATTTCCATCCAATTTGTGCCCAACCAGTAACCATGACACCACTCTTATTTAAATAATACCATTCATTACCTGATTTTAACCATCCTGTATGCATATCACCAGAAGCATTTAAATAGAACCTTTGATTATTAATCAATTGCCAACCCGTTTGCATAATTCCTTGATCATTAAAATAATACCATTTGTTAGTGATCTTATTCCATCCTTTAACAAGAACCACATTAGAATCAAGATAATAATATTGATTATCTCTATAATACCAACCTAATTGCAAATCTCCATTAGAATTAAAATAGTAATATTGATCATTGATATAATAATCACCTACAACCATTTTTCCATCTTGATCCAAATAATACCATGATCCTTTATGTAGCCATCCTTTTTGAATATAACCATTATTATCCGCATAATAATATGTTCCATCTGCTTGGATCCATCCTGTTTTCATAGCACCTGATTGATCAAAATAATATTGTTGATTTCCTACAGAAGCTAATCCTGTCACCATTTTTCCATCTTGGTCTAAGTAATACCATGATCCTTTATGTAGCCATCCTTTTTGAATATAGCCACTATTATTTGCATAGTAATATGTTCCATCTGCTTGGATCCATCCTGTTTTCATAGCTCCTGATTGATCAAAGTAACATTGTTCGTCCCCTACAGAAACCAATCCTGTAGCCATTTTTCCATCTTGGTCTAAATAATACCATGATCCTTTATGCAACCAACCTTTTTGAATATATCCACTATTATTTGCATAGTAATATGTTCCATCTGCTTGGATCCATCCTGTTTTCATAGCTCCTGATTGGTCAAAATAATATTGTTGATTTCCTACAGAAGCTAACCCTGTGACCATTTTTCCATCTTGGTCTAAATAATACCAAGACCCTTTATGCAACCAACCTTTTTGAATATATCCACTATTATTTGCATAATAGTATGTTCCATCTGCTTGGATCCATCCTGTTTGCATGGCCCCTGATTGATTAAAGTAATATTGTTGATTTCCTACAGAAGCTAACCCTGTCACCATTTTTCCATCTTGATCTAAATAGTACCAATAATCCGTATGTAACCATCCTGTTTTCTTTTCACCATGATCATAATAATACCATTGATTCTCTTTATTCGTCCAACCAGATTCCATTACAGTCGACTCATCATTTGTATTTAATGTATCTGTATCTTCTTCCGCATTAACATTTATAATCGAAAAACATACAAATAAAATATTAATAAACGCTATCGATAAAGCAATATTTAATAATTTACCTTTTTTCATACAATCCCCCCCTCTTGTCTTACAATTGACATTATAACAAATACAAAAAAATAAACTAGTTATAATCCATAAAAAATAGAAAACCAGAAGCAGATATTCTCTGTCTTCTGGTTAAATTTTTAATTGTTCCAAACACCATTAGCGTCAAAATGATTTACTCTTTCATCAATAACATAATCACCTGTTACCATTTTTCCTTCAGCATCTACATAGTACCAAGTATTTCCTGATCCTACCCATTGTGCACTAATTACACCACTAGATGCTGCATAGTAATCTTCACCATTGATCTTGAACCATCCTGTTTGCATTAATCCGCTTTCTGCGAAGTAGTATTTAGCTCCTGCAATTGTTTGATATCCTGTTACCATTTTTCCATCTGCGTCTACGTAGTACCAAGTATTTCCTGATTCTACCCATTGTGCATTGATAGCTCCACTAGATGTTGCATAGTAATCTGCTCCATTGATCTTGAACCATCCTGTTTGCATTAATCCACTACTTGCAAAATAGTATTTAGCTCCAGAGATTGTTTGGAATCCTGTTACCATCTTTCCATCTGCATCTACATAGTACCAGTTGTTTCCTGATCCTACCCATTGGGCTTTGATTTCTCCACTTGTTGATGCATAATAGTCAGTTCCATTGACTTTGAACCATCCTTTTTTCATAAGTCCGTTTGTTTCAAAGTAATATTTAGTTCCAGAGATTATTTGGAATCCTGTTACCATTTTTCCATCAGCGTCTACATAGTACCAGTTATTTCCTGATCCTACCCATTGTGCTTTGATTTCTCCAGATGATGATGCATAGTAATCAGCATTGTCAATCTTGAACCATCCTGTTTGCATATATCCGTATTGATCAAATCTATAGAGTTTATTATCTATTGTAATGAATTCATTTTTTGGATATGTTCCATCTTCATATTGATACCACCATTTGTTTCCTGATTGTTTCCATTGTCCTTTTAGTTGATTATGACATCTTGTACATACTCCATCTTTAAAATCATGTCCTAAAGCTGGGATCTCTTCGACCCAGATTTCGTCACATCCCTTATTTGTACATTTATGTTTCTTTTCTCCTTTTTCTGTACAAGTTGCTTCTTTTGTTATTGTTCCAGTATCCCATACATGCCCTAATGCCTTAAGTTTAGATCCTGATTTTACTTTAAGTCCACAATCTTTACAATACTGATCTCCACTATAACCATCTTCTGTACAAGTCGCTTGCTTTTGATTTCTTACTTCTAATATATGCTGTTGTTTTTCTGTCTTATCTCCACATAAACATTCTTTCCAATGTCCTGTTTCATCATATTTCAAAATATCATAAGAATGCTCATGAACATTTGGTTTTTCTAATAAACTTTCATCAAAATCCAAATTTTTAACAATAGGATAATATTTAGATATCTTCCAAACGTTAGTAAAATCAAAGTCTTTATAAATTTCTTGTTGGACTAATTCTTTTAAAGTTGATAATGCTTTGATTTCCGATATTTCATAATTTCCTGGTATATCATATTCTTCATATCCAACTTTCGCACTGGTTTCAAGATAACAGCAATTTTTAAGACTAATCGCACATTCTGAAGATCCTGCATATAACGCTCCTACAATCGCATTTCCATATGAATCACATTCTATTTTTCCTATATTAATACAATATTTTATTTCTTTTTTATCATTTTTTAATACACCAGCAGCCCCTGCAATTCCTCCAACATAATACATAGTTCCTGTTATATGTCCAATATTTTCACAATTTATTATAGATGCCGTCCTAAAATTTTCTCCGGTAATTCCTCCAATAATGCCATTTCCCTTAATGTTACCTAAATTTATACATCGTTCTATATAACTATGTCCATTGAATCCATCATTTTCTCCGGCAATCCCTCCAATTCGACTGTTTCCAATAATCTCTCCTTCATTTACACAATCTCTAATACATCCATATTCATTATATCCTACAATACCTCCAAGATAATTACAATCTTGAGTTGTTGCCTTTATCTGTGCTTTATTTTTGCAATGATTTACTGTTCCGCCATCCTCTTGTCTTCCTACTATTCCAGCAATATCTCCTGCATCATTGCTTACACTAATAGAGCCTTCAAACGAACACTGATTAATATCTCCTACATTTACACTAGCAATTCCACCAATATATGAAACTCCATCACAATCAATATTAGCATTTATTACATTTAAATTCTGAATTGTTCCAGAATTCCACGCAAATAATCCATAATAGTAATTATCATCATTAGGATTATTCTGTATAATGTTTAGATTTTTAATGGTATGATTATTTCCTTCAAATACACCATAGAAATAATTTCCACCAGAAAAAAAATTTAGCTTTCTTTTTACGTACCCAACTGGATTCCAAAAATGTCCAGATAGATCAATATCAGAAATTAATTCATAATATTTATCTTTTTCTTCTTTTTCATTAACATTTTTTGCTAATAAAGCTAACTGTGAAGCATCTTTAATTAAATATGGAGATTCCTTTGTTCCATCACCAGCATCATATTCCTTTGCTGCATAATCAGTCCATAATCCCTGATATTCAATACTCGCTTCTTTTGCGCTTACTGATGATAACATAGTTATTGACATAACTAGAGATAGCACAGTAATACACATTATTTTTAAAAATATTTTTCTCATGTTCTTCCCTCCCTATCTACAGTATATTACACATAAATATTCGTTTATATATTTTTAAACCAAACAACCCTTTTATCTACTCAAATACAAAAAAGTAGTAATACTTTTTTGTATTACTACCCAATTTTTTAATCAATATTCTACTAATATATTATGAGTTTAAATAAACCATTACAAATCTAAATATTTTATCAAGATAATATTTAGAAGTAAAAAGTAATGCAATACCATTTGCTATAAATTGAATATATTGTTTCTCTTCTAAGTTATTTAATGCATTATTAAATCTCTCATTTCCTTTTAAATAACGCTTTGCATTTTTATCACTTAAATTCTTCTTTACATACGCCTTAGCTTCTTCTACTTCACTTACTTTTCCTTCACTATATTGTTTAGTAATGTATCTAGCAAATAAATATTGTTCAAATAAATTTGATCTTGATATACTATCCTTTGTCATTCTATATTTTAAAACACATTCATTCACATTAGAAATTTTAAATCCTTGAAGTATTGCTCTTAATGTAAAGTCATAGTCTTCACAAAGTGGCATATTTCTATAGCCATTTAACTTATCAAATACTTCTTTTTTACCAAACCATGTTGGATGAGAAATAACTTGATTATATTTAATACATTTTTTTATCTTTTTAAAATTAGTTGGAACTTTTTTTATTGAATAAATAGTATTTCCATCCTCATCGATCATTTGTGAAATTCCACCTATTAAATCAAAATCATTTTCTTCTAAATACTTCTTTTGATGTTCCATTCTATATAATTCAGAAATATCATCTGCATCCATTCTACAAATATATTTTCCTTCAGCAAGTTTAAGTCCTCTATTTAAAGTATTTGTTAGCCCCATATTTTTATCATTTATATAGAATTTAATACGTTCATCCTTACATACATAATCATTTATAAATGCTATATGTTCTTTATTATCTGGATTATCTAAAATAATAATAAATTCAAAATCATTATATGTTTGATTAATAATTGATTCTATGGACTGTTTTAAACATTCTATGCTTTCTTTATAAGTTGCCATAATAACACTTGTTTCTACCATTTAAATTTCTACTACTTTTTTACACAAATCTTTTTGTATAAAAATTTCCTTTCTATTAAATATATACATAATAAGTATATATTAAATTAACCTTTACAACAATAAATCATTCATATCTTGAATTATAAATATAACAGCTCAAAAATAATATAATAAATATTTCTGAGCTGCTTTCTACTAAATTGTAATGAATTAAATTTTCCCTAGCCAAACACCATTAGCATCAAAGCGATTAACTTCTCCATTAATTGCATAATCTCCTGTAACCATCTTTCCATCAGCGTCTACATAATACCAGTTATTTCCTGATTTTACCCATTGTTCTTGGATTGATCCTGATGATGGGGCATAGTAATATTCTTTATTGATTTTGAACCATCCTGTTTGCATTAATCCGCTTTCTGCAAAGTAGTATTTTGCTCCTGCAATTGTTTGATATCCTGTTACCATTTTTCCATCTGCATCTACATAGTACCAAATATTTCCTGATCCTACCCATTGTGCTTTGATAGCTCCACTAGATGTAGCATAGTAATCTGTTCCATTGATCTTGAACCATCCTGTTTGCATTAATCCACTACTTGCAAAATAGTATTTAGCTCCTGCAATTGTTTGGAATCCTGTGACCATCTTTCCATCTGCATCTACATAATACCAGTTATTTCCTGATCCTACCCATTGTGCTTTGATTTCTCCACTTGTTGATGCGTAGTAGTCAGTTCCATTGACTTTGAACCATCCTTTTTTCATAAGTCCATTTGTTTCAAAGTAATATTTAACTCCAGAGATTGTTTGGAATCCTGTAACCATTTTTCCATCAGCGTCTACATAGTACCAGTTATTTCCTGATCCTACCCATTGTGCTTTGATTTCTCCAGATGATGATGCATAGTAATCAGCATTGTCAATCTTGAACCATCCTGTTTGCATATATCCGTATTGATCAAATCTATAGAGTTTATTATCTATTGTAATGAATTCATTTTTTGGATATGTTCCATCTTCATATTGATACCACCATTTGTTTCCTGATTGTTTCCATTGTCCTTTTAGTTGATTATGACATCTTGTACATACTCCATCTTTAAAATCATGTCCTAAAGCTGGAATGATTTCTTGTTTTTTAATAATCTTATTACATATTGAACAATGTATTCCTTCTGTTAAACCTGTATTTGTACATGTTGCTTCTTTTGCCGAATCAAGAACTTCTTTATGTCCTGTTGATGGTATTACTTCTTGTTTTTTGATAACTTCGTTACATACTGAACAATGACTTCCTTCTGTAAGTCCATTTTCTGTACATGTCGCTTCCTTAGCTTGATCAACAACTACTTTATGCCCTGTTGCTGGTATTACTTCTTGTTTTTTGATGACTTCGTTGCATACAGAACAATGTTTTCCTTCTGTTAATCCATCTTCTGTACATGTTGCTTTTTTACCTTGATCAACAACTACTTTATGCCCTGTTGCTGGAATTACTTCTTGTTTTTTGATGACTTCTTTACATACAGAACAATGTTTTCCTTCTGTTAATCCATCTTCTGTACATGTTGCTTCCTTAGCTTGATCAACAACTACTTTATGCCCTGTTGCTTTTTTGTCATCTACTATTTTTGTTTGTGGCTTAAATGCATTATTTTTGAAATTAGCCATATAAGTAATTATTCCATTTTCTGTACATGTTGGATCTTTAACAATTTTTTGAGCTGTAACGGTTTCTTCTTCAACATGTTCATAATTATTTGCACATACTCTTTGAGCTGTGACTGTCATATTATCTACAGACCACTTATATATAGGTTCACTATAATTATGACCATATTTATTACAATCAATTTCTGTATAAGATTCATCCCACATTGGATATTCTTCAATAAACTCATTTGATTGATAGTCATTATCTCTTACATGATCATCAAAATCATTTGTATTTTTTAAGAAATAAGCATATGTACTTCTTCCTGCATCCCATGTACTATCAAGATTATAATATTTACCATTTAATTTAACGATATTCCAAGCATGTGGTCCCCCTGCTTCACCTGAAATAACTCTTGTATCTACACCTGCATCTAATGCTAAGCGATAAAATAACGATGCATATCCTTGGCATACTGCTGTTTTATTGATCAAAGCTGCATAAGCTGTATATTTTAATGAATAGGATTCATCATTTAAGTTATCATGATCATATGTAACATTTGAACATATATAATCATAGATTGCTTTTACTTTTTGATAATCTGTCTTATTTGATAAATCTAATGACTTCAATAAATTAGAGACTTCTTCATCTACTTTTTCTTCCTGTTCTAAACTAGATAAATAAGATACATCATAAAAAATATTTAAATCATATCCCTCATTAGAATTTCCAGATATGGTTGCTTTTACTGTCCACCCTTGACAGTGCCATTTAAGATAGTCTCCTTCTTTTCCATTACCAGTATGTTTGATGGCCTTTTGAAACAACTGATGTACTAAATTAGAAAAAAATTCTTGTGTAATTTCTTCATCACAATGATAATAAAGAACAATATTACTTTCTCTATTAATTAAATTTTCTCTAAATATCTTTACAAGTTTTTCTTGATCACTTGTATATTCAACATCTTCTAAACTATATGTTTGAATATCATGATGAACAACACTACTTTTTACATCTTTATAAATAGGATTTACATAATGATCTTCTCTAATTGTTTCTTTTGCTTGTACATTGACTATACTTAACATAGAAAAACACATTGAAAGAACAAGTGATACAATAAATAATTTCTTTTTCATGATTTCCCTCCTTATATTCATTTAACCATGTAAGCCATTTCTTTTCAAGAATATATAAAAAAAACGAGGATACTCTAAGTATCCTCATCAAATTCACATTAATATACTACTACTTTTGTTCCTGAAGGAATATTATCATAAATCCATTTAGCATATTGTATTTCAAGTCTTACACAACCATGTGATAATGGAATTCCTGTTCTATTATCTTGAATTGTACCATTTTTATTATAAAGAGTACTATGGAATAAATAGTTTCCTTTAAATTGTGTATACCAGAAACATCTAGATGATCCTGAGTCAAAATAATATCCTCTTATTCCAACTGTAAATTCACCTTTAACTGTAGGTGTTGAAGCTTTACCTGGGGCACAACTATAATAATGAATATTGTTCCAATTATTTACAGAACCTTGATAAATAGCTACTCGACAATTAGCTGTATCAACTAAAATCAAATAATTAGTAGCACTACTGTATCCGCTTGCTCTACTTGTCATTGAATCATAAACACTATCGCTTCTTAAAGCCCCACTAGAAGTAAAATAAAATGCTTCAAAATACGTATCATGTAACATTGCTCCAGATGAATTTAAATAATACCATTGATTGTTATCTTTTAACCATCCAATAGCCATATTTCCACCTGAATGTAAATAATACCAAGTTCCAGCAATTTGCTTCCAACCTGTGCACATTGCCCCACTTGCATCCATATAATACCAAGTTCCTTTAACATTTATCCAGCCTGTTAACATACTACCATACGCATTTAGGTAATACCATTGACCATTCAAATCAAGCCAACCCGTGTACATATACCCTTGACCTGATTCATCTAAATAATACCATTTACCAGAAACTCTTTGCCATCCGGTTTGCATGACACCTGCATCGTTTAATAAATACCATTGATTTTTAACATAAACCCAACCTGTGCATTTATTTCCATTTTGATCATAGTAATACCAATCATTACCATCTAACATCCAGCCTGTTTTAATAGCACCATTTTCATCAAAAGTATATTTAACACCATTGATTTCTCTTACTTGATTAGTAATAGCAGCATATGGATATGCTTCATCATTAGCATCTAAATAATACCATTTACCATAGTATTTATACCATCCACTTACTAAACTTGCATTTCCATCATAGAAATACCAATGATCATCATCATTTATCCACCCTGTTTTAATAGCACCATTTTCATCAAAATGATATTTAATTCCATTAATTTCTTTTGCTTGATTTGTTATTGCTGATGATGGATATGTTTCATCATTAGCATCTAAATAATACCATTTACCATAATATTTATACCATCCTTGTTTACAGGTAGCATCATTATTTACAAAATACCAGTGATTTTGATCATTTACCCATCCTGTTTTAACATTTCCATCTGCATTTACATAGTAAAAAGTTCCATTATCATTAACAATACCTGTAATTGCTACATCATTTTCATAAAAATAAACTTTCCCGTTTTCTTTATAAAGTCCATTTTTTACTTCAACAACATCATTCATCTTTACTTCATCATTTCCCTCTAATGCCGAAACAAATGATAGACTCATTGAAATTGAAAAGAGAAAAATGAAACATGCTATTCCTTTCTTCAAATAACCTTTCATTGCTCAAACCTCCCTTGTATTCATTTTATCATCAAAAAAAACTCTAAACAATATAACTAATAAATAAAAGCTAGAAATAATTTGATATTCTCAAATTACTTCTAGCTTTATTAAACTAAACAATTAATAATATTACAAAAAGCAAAAACTCCAAATATAGCCATAAAATAATCTAAATTTTTTATTCTATGATGATATCTAGAAATTAATAAACAGCTTGCTATAATCATTGAAAAATAGAAAAATAGAGCGGTTCTATTTCCGGAAACCCAAACAGTTGGCGAAAAGCAAAGCATAAATCTTGATCCAAAGCCAATTAATAAGATAATAAAAATATCTATATTTTTTCTATTATCTTTAATTAAAAATAATATGATGATTAATAATGTAATAAATTCTATTAAAAACATAATATATGGAACAAATGATTTTAAATTACTTAAACTTAAAATACCGTATTTTCCTAATATAGAATATAGAAAAGAAATATTTGGATATAAGTCTACTAAATATTTTCCTAAAACGCCAAAAACTAATGTCATTACAAAAATAATCATTGTACTTGCTTTCACTAAACTATTTTTAAAAGTATTAATAATTATTAAAAGTGTTGATGATAAAAATAACATTGGTACATTATTTTTAAATAAAATAGGATAAACAGTGGAAGAAATTCCTATTTCAATTTTTCTAAAAAAGGATAATGTTCCAAAATCTGGGAACCAATTTTTAACTTCTTGTTTCTTTCTCACCCAATTCCCAGGACATGTAAAGATATATGTTCCTGATGCAATGATTAAAACAATATTTAAAATTACAAAAAAACTAATTTCCCTTTTATTGATAAAGCAGTAAATTATATAGAAGAAATAAGTTCCTAACAAAATTGCAAAACCTTGTTCTTGATTTGCGGCAAATAATAAGGCTATAGAACTAATAATATATTCATACCATTTCAATTTAATAAGATTATTTGCTTTTTTTAAATAATATAAATTTATTAAAATAGCGCCTAATGGCCAATAATAATTAATTGTTGTGGCCATCCAACCAGCAGAAGACATATCAATCAAGGGATAGATAAGTGTTCCAATACAACAAAGTATTTTCATTTTTATTGTATGATTACAAAATATTGCTTCTATTAATTTAGCTATAATTGTAATAACTAATGAGTTTAAAAGCATCCAAACATGACTATGAACTGAAATAAAATAAAGTACACTTTCTATCAATTGCCTAGAAGACCAATTATAGTATTTATATATATTAAAATCTGTAAAAGTCATTGATTTTGCTCGAATTGCAAAATTTACATCATCACCTGTACTTACATTCAATTGAATATGTATAAATAATAAAATAAAGAATAGTACATAATATGGTATATTAGATATAAATTGTTTTTTTAATTTACTCATAATTTCCCCATTTATCCCTTAATAATTCCTGCTTTATTTAAACAAAGCATTATAACAACATCTATATACAATAGTTGAACTAAAAAAGAATTATATTTTTTTGTAATTTTATCTATTCTATAGTTTAAAGCTCTTTTTGTCATATGTGATAAATGTATATCTTTTTGAGATAAAACATCTTTAAATAAAGTTACATAGTCTTGATCTAATAAAGGATTTCTATTACTTGCTGTAGAAATACCTCCTAATTCATATTGAATTGTTGGATAATCAATATATCCAATTTTTTCGTTATTAAATGCAAGGTTAACATAGAATGGATAATCTTCTAATAACTTATATTTTTCATCAAACAATCCATATTTATCAAAAATTTCTTTTTTATAATAAGTAGAAGCCCCCGATACAAAATTACCGTATTTCATAATATATTCAAAAAAATGATTTGATTGATCTAATAAAGAAACCTGATATAAACTTGGATAATATTCTATACTATTTTCTTTTTTGATCATTCTTTTTGAAGTATATATAAGTTTATCTTCTTGATCAAAAGCATTCATAATTTCTTGTAGAGAATTTTCATTATAAAATTGATCTCCACTTGATAAAGGACAAATGATTGTTCCTTTTGCCTGGCTAATCAAACTATTAAAATGTTTGACAGTTCCTCTATTAATTCCGTTATTTATAAGTTTAAAGTACGTAAATTCATTTTTATACTGTTCAGTGATTTTATCAAAGTCTTCTTGCGTATAATTAGGTGAACCATCATCACTTACAATAACTTCATAATTTGAATATGTTTGCTTTTTTATTGAATCTAATGTTTGGATTACTTGATTTAAATTTTTATAAACCATTACAATAATTGTTGCTTCTATATTCATGTATTTTCCCTTTCTTAATTATCTTTTAAAACTCTAATTATATTTTGAGTTACATATTTTACATATTTATCTTCAAATAATTCATCTTTTAATTTTAATCTTTTTTCTTTTAATGGATCTATTCCATTTTGTAAGTCTAAAAGAATTTTTTCTACATCTTCAAAACTATAAGCATTATAAGATACACTAAATATTTTTTTCATAATATCATTATCATCCACAGCATCAGTATGACAATAAATAATAGGTTTACCCGTTAAAAAATAACAAGGTATAATTGATGAAATATCTCCTACAAAAACATCTGAATGCCAAAATGTTGTAAAATATTCTGATGTTTGATCATAATATAACTGTTCATTATTTTGGAACTTCCTTAAATACTCATCTACTTCATCAGATGTAATCAAACCTAAAGATATAAAATTTTTAAATGTAAGTGGATGAGGTCTAAAAACAAGACTTCTTTTCTTATCTTTTTCAACATAATCAACTATGTTATCTTTATAAGTTAAAAAATTACTTCCTCCCAATTGCGTATCTATTGTCCATCTAGGAGCCCATATAATCTTGAAATGTTGATCATCATTATCCCAAAATAGATTATCTTCACTTTGTGCTTTATTAAAAGCATTAAATATAGGATGTCCTGTTAATATCGTTTTTCTTAATCCTAATCGATGAGATAAAGGTGCTCTTTTTTTATTAAAAGATTCTGTAACATAACTATCCGCAAAAAAGATATGCAAATATCTAAAGAAATCCACATTAAGTGAAGTATCAAAAATATAGTTCATCATTTCATATCCATAAGGTAAATAACATGTTTTTGCATATTTTGAAACTGTAGATATTTTATATTCTATTGGTAAGTAAGAACTATAAGGTCTTTCATAAAAAACATAGTCTGGATTAATATTTTTTAAATCAAACCATTTTCCTTGATCAAAAGCTTTAATTGTATTTTGATGATTATGATTTTTATGAAAATCATAAATCTTTGTATTCATTGTTTGGATATCAAATTCTTTTTTTGAATAATCAAACTCTGGAATCATTAAAACATATGTCTCAAACTGATCATCATTAGATAATTGATTATATAAATCATCTACATTGATCCACAAATTAGACATTTGTGAAATAAATACTATCTTTTTTTTAGTGTTTGTTACTTTTTTTAAATTTTTTATTTTAAAATCGGCTACTAAAAAGCGGTATGAATCATATATTTTTCTAGCAACTTTATACGTTAACTTTGTCTTATTCATATTCATCTTATCCTTTTATTAATTTAAAATATTCTATTATTTTATTTCTATTTAATAAAGCAATAATTCCTATTATACCTACAAATATAATTCTTAACCAAATTGTATAATATGTAAATGTCAATAAAATAATCAAAACTGTAAAAGCAGTCGCTATAATAAATATTTTCTTCCAATCAAACAAGGTATCATATCTATAATCTTCTATTTTATCCTTACATGATTTATTCATATAATATAGATTACTCAACCAAAAAACAATATAGGAAAATAAAGTTGTATACCCGGCTACAACGTATCCAAAAACAGGAATAAGTATAAAATTCAAAACAATATTTAAAACAGCACTTAATATAGATCCTTTAACAAGATAACTATTTTCTTCAAAATAGAACATTACATTTATACATAATTGTGATAAAAATAAGAATAATAAACTTCCTGCTACTGGAGGAACGACCCAAATAGCATCTTTATATTTACTTCCCCCTAAGATAGCAATAGCTTCAGGGCCAAATAAAATAAGTACAATCAACATTGTAGCAATAAATATTATAATAATATTTGTTACTTTTTTTATCATATTATGTTTTTTATCTTTAATACTTCTGTATGTCCAAGGAACAAATGAACTATTGATAGAGTTAATAACAAAAACTAAGACAACCGCGAATTGATAAGCAACACTATATAATGCTGCATTTGTTTGGCCAGACATTCTACTAATCATTATTCGATCAGATTGATTAAATATCATTTGTGATAAATAATATGGTATAAGAGGTATATTAAATTTTAAAGCATATGTCCAATATTTTTTATCATATAAAGCCTTCCCTTTATATGATTGATAAATGTATATAATTAAACCAATACATAGATATACTGCAGTATTTCCTAAAATACGTGCTATTCCCTTTTCTTCAAATAAAAGTACACCAACCAACCCTATTAAAGGAGATGTGACTGATATGATAAGAGTTACAATAATCATTGGTTTATATTTATACATAAAACGTTGTTTATTTGTCCAAAAAGCTAAGACTGTACTCATCAATATTTCAACAATCATTGCAAGAACAAGTATTGATGGTAATTCCAATAAATCATTCCAAAATACTGGAGCTATGATGTATATAATTAAAGTTATTAATGTTAAAACTGAAACAATCCCTTGGATAGAAGATATGTATCTATCTCGATCATTTTCAAATTTAATCATAGCTGTATCAAATGACCCATATTGTAAGTTCAAAGTAGCAAAAATAGCTACGATATTCATCCATGATTGATAGATACTATATTGCCCATATTGCTGAGTTGTCATTAATCTTGTAAAAATAGGTAACGTTATTAAAACAATACACTTTTGTACAATACTACAAATTGTATAATAAATAGAAGCTTTCACTTCAACAGGAACATTTTTATATTTCGATATTATTGATTTAACCATTTAAACTCTCCTTTTTTCAAAGCAATTATATATAAAGAAAGCAGTGAAAGCAAATAATCCCTTATTTTTATTTCACTGCTTGTGTATTTTTATGCTATTTTCTTTAATAAGCTAACAAAAAATCTTCTTCAATACCTGCACAAATCAATATGAGTAATATATTTTTATAATATCTATACTTATTTTTTAATTACACAATCATCATAAACATACAATATAATATTTGAACAATCTTAATTTTTTAATAATTTCAATACTTTATTATATATTTTCTTCTTTTAGATATGCATAGACATTATGAATCAACTTTTTCATACATATCATACTCTTATTTTTTACATATAGCATACCATTCTAAATCTTGATATCTATCATCAATAAATAAATGATCTTTAAATTTTCCTTCATAAATAAATCCGCATTTTTTATAAAAAGAAATTGCTCTTTTATTAGATGATAATACATTTAAATAAATTCTATGCAATTGTAACTTATCAAAACCATATTTTAATAATGATTCCGTTGCTTTTTGATTGGCACCTGTTCCTCTTGCTTTTTTTCTTGTGCTAATTGCATATTCAGCATTTTTATTTTTTAAATCAATATTTTTTAGAGAAATTGTACCTAAATATTCATCATCTTGATCATCAACAATTGCAAAATGTTGTTGATCTTCTCTAAAAGAATTTTCTACAAATTTTTTTGCTGCAACATCATCTATTTCAGCAAAATTATTTTGAAAAATATGTTTTGCTTCTTCATCATGCATCCATTCTAGCATTAATGGAACATCTTTTAATTGAAGTTTTCTTAATGTAATCATAATTATCCTTTCATTATTTAAACGCATTTAGTTTATCAATAACATAATTCACTTCTTCATCTGTCATTCCATAGTACATTGGAATACTTAAAACAGTTTTACTAATTTCTTCTGCAATTGGTAAACTTCCTTCTTTGATATTTAAATCTTTATATGCTTCTTGTAAATGCATTGGTATAGGATAGTGTTTTACAGTCCCAATCCCGTTTTCATTTAAATATTTTTCTAATTCATCTCTTTTATCACATCTAATAACAAATACATGATAAATATGTCTATAATCTTCACTATCTTTTAATGGTAATTTAATTAATGGATTTTTTATACCTTCAAAATATTTATTTGCTACATTTCTTCTATATTCATTCCATTTATCTAAATGTGGTAATTTACAACGTAAAAATGCTGATTGAATTTCATCTAAACGACTATTAGTTCCTTTATAAATATGATGATATTTGTAATCTGAACCATAATTACCTAAAGCTCTAACTTTATCAGCAATTTCTTTATTGTTTGTAACAACTGCTCCTCCATCACCTAAAGCGCCTAGGTTCTTACCTGGATAAAAACTAAACCCTGCTGCATCTGATAAAGTACCTACTTTTTGACCTTTATATTCTGTTCCATGTGCTTGAGCTGCATCTTCAATAACATATAAATTGTGTTTTTTAGCAATTTCATTAACTGTATCCATATCTGCAGGTCTTCCTTGTAAGTGAACAGCTATAATTGCTTTTGTTTGATCTGTTATTTTTTCTTCTATTAAAGCTGGATTAATATTATAAGTTTCTAATTCTGGTTCTACAAATATAGGTTTTGCTCCACAATATGAAACAGCTAAAGCTGTTGCAATATATGTATTTGATGGAACGATTACTTCATCTCCATTACCTATATTCATCGCTCTTAAAATTAAATATAATGCATCTAATCCAGTTGCTACACCTACACAATATTTAGCATTACAATAATCTGCAAACTCTTTTTCAAATAATTCGCATTCTTTTCCTTGGATAAAATAATTGCTATCAATTACTTTATTATATGCTTGATCTAAATCTTTTCTTATTTCATCATGCATTGGTTTAAATGTTGCAAAAGGTATCTTCATTCTATTCACTCTCCTTAATAAATTCTAAAAAATCATCATAGTTTCTAATATAATCACTTTCATCATATGATTCTGAAGCCAATACTAGCAATACTGCATCAGGAGAAAAATCAAACATTTCTCTCCACATATTATTAGCCACATACAATCCTTCATATGGTTTTTCTAATGGTACAACTTTTTTTTCCTTACCATTATCTAATAATATTTTACAAGTTCCATGTATACAGATTAAAATTTGTTCTAAGTTTTTATGTGCATGATATCCTCTACGGACTCCTTCTCCTGTATCATACATATAGTACACTCGCTTAATTTTAAAAGGTATATCTTTAAATTCTTCTAGAGCAACAAGTTGTCCTCTATCATCACCATGTGGTTGAAACATATATTTTATTACTTGCATTTTTACACCTCTTTATCCATTTTTCTTATACTATTATATATTAACATTATTATCACATCAAAATACTCAATATTTGAAAAAATACTATTAAATTTATTAATTCTATAATCAATGAGCCTCTATTTTTTATAATAGATTGTATGATCTATTTATTTTTGTTCTAATTATTTGAAACAGTCCCAAAAAATAATCTATTTAAATTTGATATACAATCATCACTTATAATAATTCATAAGATTTGAACAGTTGATTCAAAACTAAACAAACAATATTTTCAAGCAACTCTTCATTCTTAAAACACATTACAATAATACTAGCAAATATTTCTTCATTTTCCAATATCTGTTTCTTTCATCCTTTTAACTTATTTTTTGGGCAATTTTTACCATAAATGAAAATAACTTTTTGGGTAAAAGAGCTGTCACAATATCAAATTTTGCAATGTCAGGTGCAAGATATCTCAATTTAAATAAGGTTTTTATATTACCTGTTCTTCTAGCATTAGCAAATTTCTCAATTTCATTTAAATCTTTGTGATTAGGATATTTTTGTTTAAAATCTTCAATCATTTTTAAATCAGGCATTATTCTCTGATTGATATAATCTTCCTTTGTCTCTATTCCAACTAATACACCACTAACATTTTTCCCATGTCTTCTATATTGAACTAAAGGTAAATTTAAGTACCCTACTTTTCCTTCTGTAGAAGTACACGCCAATACCCATTTATCATGACCTGTGTATTTTGAAAATGGTAAAGACTTTTTTGCAAAGCTAGCTTTCATTATAATACTCATTCCTACTGCATAAGTAACAAAGATATTATATTTAGTTATATCATCGTAAGTATTCCAATTATCATAGTTTTTATTACTATGTTTTCTAACGCTACTGCAAGTGACGTTGTCATTTTCATCAATTATTTGTTTATCCGTAACAACTAAGTCGATATTCTTTTCATTCATATATGCGACACACTTTTCAACTTTATCATCCATCCATATATCATCTTGATCACAAAAAGCAATATATTCACCATCTGATCTTTGCACCAATTTTTCAAAAGCCCCCATGTAATTTAAATTTTCTTCACAATATGGCAAAACCTCATAGGAAAAATTTGTGATATATTTTTCAAATAAATCTAAATTACACCTTTTTTTTATACAATCATCAAATATATATAGTTTTAAATTAGGATATGTTTGATTATTTAAAGAAATTAATTGTTTTATCAAATATTCTTCATTTGGATTATATACCGACAATAATATATCAACTTGTTTATTATTCATAATATTTTTTCATCCTTTCTTTATACAACAAAATTTAATAAATTACAAATAGTGCAAATAAATTTGTAATTTACATAGATTTTATTTCATTTATAACATCTTTTTTTGTTAAATAATAAATTGCTATTAATGCAAAAGAAGCAAAAGAATATTCCTTCACAATCTTTGGAAATCCAATTGGTAATAGTACGACATTATTACCTCTAATTCAATAAATATTAACACACTTTCTTTAACAATTAAATATTATAAATAAATATTAACAAAATTAAACACTATGGTATGGTGATTTTTTTATCATTCTTTAGCAATGTACCATGTCACTTAATGAATTTATTAAGCTAGAAGTCATTGCAAATATTAAAATAACAAAAATATATACCAAAAAGTATTTTTAATCTTCAATAAGATAACAAATTATTTGTAAGTTTCGCATCTTCAGTATAATGTTCATCTTTATAACTAGTAATTCTTAAAATATTACCACCTATTCTCCATACATTTTTATCTATCACAACTACCTTTCAACATGATACCATCTTCTACGACAACTTTATCACGACTTTATACAATTAACAATCTTGTTTCTTACTTTGACTTTGCCATTGGCAATGTCGCAAAGCATAAACTATATTACTCAAATGTCATCCCAACAACAAAAAAAATCTATATTTGCCTTATAAAAAATGACAGACATTATTTGTACTGCAGGGCTTGAATGGTGTGTTTTCAAAAGAGTAAGAAATCGGTATAAATTTAAATACCACTTGCTCAAAAAAATACATATCCTCTGAAAAATCAATGTGCAAAATCTAGCGGATGCGTTTTTTTAAGTAAAATTATCACTTATTTCTCTATATGTTTTCGAACCTACATTCTGTTTAATTATTGACTTTAATCGTATTTTTACTTATTTTTCGCATAATAGGCTTTATCTTTTACTGCTTATAGTTCATCATATAATTTATTTATAATTTTATCATCAAAATCCTCATCAAATTTTCTTGCCATTAAATAATTAACTTTTTCTAATTCGTCACAATCCTCTATTGTAAAAGTTTTAGGGTGATTAATTTGTCCTTTCCAATTAACATATGTTAATTTATCGTAGTATTTGTCTTTAAATCTACTATTCATATAAATCGTTTGAAATATGGATTCATCTGGAACCAAAGAGCCTTTATAATAGTCTATATATTCACCTTTTAATAATATATCATATATTTCTTTAGCACATTCATAGGTCAATGTCCACCATTGACTTCCATAATAGAAATCAACGTTAAGTATATTTTTTCTATCAAGTAGAGTTCCTAAATGTAGTGCAATGTTTATGTATCCCATCTTTAAACATCTTACAAAAAAATTTTTGCTTCTCATCCAATTTGGAAAATACAATTCATATCTTTTTTTTATAGTATTTTCCCTTTCAAATTTATTTATTTCTATAAAATTTTTCCCTTTATTTTTTTCTAAAAAATTTATAATTTCTTGAGAACTTTTAAGTGGGAAATCTTGTCCACTTATTAACCATATATAATCATATTTTATTTTTGAAGTGAACACACTCTCCATCAAATTAACAGTAGCATCAATCATGGAAATATCTCCCCACTTGACATCAATTCTTTTATCATTTGGTAAAACAAAAATATGATTATTTTTAATGATATCTTCTTCTATTGAACTTTTTTTATCAATATGAAGAAAAAAATCACAATTTTTTGAATCCAACTTCTTTATCATTTTATTTATTTGACCAGCATTTTTATGACATAAAACAATATATGCTATTTTTATGTTTGAATTCATTAATTATTCTCCTTCTCGCTTATTTTTATATTACATACAATTTCTAAAAAAATTTATATACATTATTTCATATTTTTTATAATCCCATGTTAGCATTTATAAAAAAACAAAACAAGTTTCTATATTTACAATGCAATGTAAATTTCGCATATCGGGTAATTACCACCAAAATTTATAATAATTTTTTCAACTCTTGTAGTATAGTATGTATGTTTATCTTTTTCACATAATCTTCCTCAATGTTATTAAGTTAAAGTGACATTAAGCATCTTTTACTTTATGTTGGATACTTTAGCTATTTTGTTATTTTCATAGACATATATCATTTTTTTAGAATCAAAAAATTGTTCATTTAAATAATCTAGAAATTTAAGCATTTCCTTTTCATAACTTCGACTTGGTCTGAAACCATAACTATACTCACTAAAACAGTGTTCACATATTGGTTCTATTTTTTTACCGTCACTTGTTGGATAATCGTATCCGTAATAGTTGGTATACTTAGTTTTCTAATACCAGGTTCTAGGTTTATATACATTTTGAGCAAATACACCTCATCTACTTTGTAATGTCAAACATGTATTAGAAACATGCATTTGTTTTGCACTATTTAATCATTCAGAACTTCAGTATACTGTCCATATCCACTATGCCATTTCCTGACTTCTTACTCTTCGTTGTTACTGCTTTGTCGCTAGTGAAATCTCACGAGTTGTACATCTTTCCTCGTTTATCCACTGGATTTACACATTAAGACTACGGTTTTCTTTTGGACTTTATTGCTTTCTCTCTTCCATAACTCACAGTGTGGAACTTGCAAGCCGCTATATGATTCATCGGCAACTATGCTCACGAAAGACTTTCACCTTAGATGCAAAATATGCCCGTCATTTACAAAAAAAGAGATCATAACGATCCCTTACCATAAACAACGCCTTTAATCGTTTTATAAATAATCGTAAAGTCTAACCAAATAGACCAATTATGATAATAATAATCATCTAATTTACAACGATAATTAAATTCAACATCACTTCTACCATTTGCTTGCCACATTCCTGTAACTCCTGGTTTACATTTAATAATAGAATTGTAATACTGACCCATATCTTTCTTTTCTCTTGGTAAATAAGGTCTAGGACCAATTAATGACATTTCACCTAATAAAACATTAATAAATTGTGGCCATTCATCTAATGACGTTTTTCTTAAAAACTTTCCTACTGGTGTAATTCTTGGATCATTGACTAGTTTTTTATTTGTCAGATATTCTTCTTTGATTTTTGGATCTTTTTCCATCAATTCATCCAAAATTCTTTCAGCATTTGGTACCATTGATCTAAATTTATAGATTTTAATCATTTTCCCATTTTTACCAATTCTATCTTGACTAAAAATAATACTATCATGATCTCCGCTTTTGACATATTTATATTTTACAAAAGCAATCAAAGGAATTAACGTTAAACATCCAGCAATTCCTGCACAAATATCAATAAATCTTTTCATAGTATTAGCAAGAGCCGACATTTCATTATTTGCTGTTGCAATCAGTAATTGTCCATCAAAATCCTGAACTTCAGAAGAAAAAGTCATTGTTCCATTAACATCTGGTAAATACTTAACACTTTCAACTTTTCCATAAATATCTGACATCACCTTATCAATTACTTCTTCACTTGCTTCTGGTAAAGCCACAATAATTTGTTCAATTTTTAAAGTTTTAATAGCCTCATCCAATTCTTCATAACTATAAATAAAACTATTTTTAATCACATTTTCCTGTTTAAAATCAAATAACTGATCTGTCCAATTCGCATCCACATAACCTTCTACTTGTGTTAAAGCAAAACGATTGTTATTTGATATTTTACCAAGTCTTGCTGCTTCATATCCTGTTCCAATAACTAATGTTTTTCTAGCAAACTGTTCTCTAAAAGCAATTCGAATATAACGATCTGCCAGTAAACATATAATAAACATCGATGCAACCATAATTGTCAAATGCATTCTTCTTTCATAACCTGTCGATTTTGGTACTAACACAAGTAATGCGATATAAAAACAAAAACTTGATTTAACTAACGCTTTAATTTCATCCCATATTAAACATGTATTTAATGAATAATGTCCATATATAAATAAGAATAGGAAATAAAGTATTCCTGATCCAATGATTAAATCTAAATCCATATGGAAGTATAAACATATAAAGTAATACATTATTACTTCTATTAAAAGTAACATAAAGGGCATTATTTTTCTATTCATCTTTTACACCTCTTATTATGTCCATTATATCGTAATTCGATTATTAATGCTATCTTTTCTCTTTTATAGTATAATAGATATATCAAAACTTTGGAGGGTCAATATGAAGTTTTTTTATGAAGGTATCAATAAATTTATGTATAAACATCCTTTTATAAAATCTTGTGTCTATTTTGCATCAAAATTTTGTCCTTGGATGGTCGCTATATTTTATTCACTCTTTTTATTAAAAATAGTGATAGAATCACAAACTGGTTTTTATCTTTTATTTATTAAACCATTTGTCGTTTTATTAATTACTGTTCTACTTAGAATATTAATCGATAGACCTCGTCCTATTCAAAAGTATGACCTTAAACCTATTGATGATAAAAAAAGAATAGGTCATTCTTTCCCAAGTATTCATACGAGTTTAGCTATTTCTATTGCTTTGACCGTTATTGCTCGAGGACCAAATATGGGATTATTACTCTCAGCACTTGCTATTACAATTACTTGTACAAGACTGCTTACAGGTGTTCACTATTTAACAGATATTCTTGCAAGTATTTTAATTGCCCTTGCTATTTATATGATTTAACGAAATAAGAAAATTATTTCGTTTTTTTATTTTTTAAAAGAAAAAATGATTTTTGTTGTCTATATAAATAATGAAGGGAGAAACTATGAAAACAAAAATCAAATCTAAAAGAATTACCGATTTTAAAAATGATCTTGTATTTAAGTATTTATTATCAAATATGAAAGATGAACAATGTAGGCGTTTATTAAAACTTATCATCGAAGATGTTATGGATATTAAATGTAAGAAAATTAATGTCTTAAATTCAGAGCTTAATCCTCATCATATAAGTGATAAAGATATGATCTTAGATATTCAGGTAATAACAGAAGATGGTGAACTGGTCGATATTGAAATGCAAAACAGTATATTCTCTAAAGAACTCTATCATCGTCTTCAAGCTTATGAAGCTAGAATGATCGATCATCAAGTCAATCGTGGAGATGAAAGATACAGTGACCATCTTCATAAAGTGAATTTGATTACTTTTATTAACGATATTGATAAAGATAATCTTGTATTGATTGACAGCTGTGTGCCTAGAAATGAATATGGAAATGTGAGAAAGTTTAATTTAGCAACAAGCTACTTTGTCCAACTTCCATTTATTAAAGTTATTGAAAAAGAAAAAAAACTAGAAAACTTTTCAAGATTAGAAATCTTAATCTACATCTTATATCATGGACTTACCCATGATATAATATCTTTAGATAATGAGGTGGTAACAATCATGAAAGATAAGATGGAACAATTCAATGAAGATGAAGAGCTTGTTTTAGCGGCAGAAAAAAGACAACTTGTTAAAATTCAACATTATCATGAAGGACAAAGAATGCATGAAGAAGGAAAAGCTGAAGGAAAACTAGCAAGTAAAAAAGAAGATACATTAATGCTTTTTAAAAGTAAATTTCCTCAAGAAGATAACGAATTATTAGAAAATCTTACTTTACAACAATATGATCATATATTTAAAGCACTTATTGAAAATAAAGATTTAAAGACGATCAAAAAAATCATTGGAAAATAATCCAATGATTTTTTAATAACACACATAAATATAACGTCCAAATTTAACAAATTCTGTTTTCTTCCTTAAGATACGATTTCTTATTTCAAAACCTGCTTGTTTGATTTCTTGATCCATTTGTTCATAACTTACTAAAACAAGTTTATTACATAATTTTCTAGCACTATTAATAATATCACACTGTTCTTTATAAGTAATCGGTGTATAAAGATTATAAGGAATATCAATAATAGCAATATCATAATGTCCTTGATGCTTATTAATATCATCTTTTGTAATCAACATACCATCAAAACCAAAATGATTAAGATTACATCTTGCTTTCCATGAAATATCCCTTGAAATATCAAATCCTTTGATAGAATACCCTAAAGCTAGTCCTTCTAAAACAACTGTACCCATTCCACAACATGGATCTATCATTGTTTTTGTTTGATCATTTTCTCCAGCAATATTAATCAATGTTCTTGCAAGTCTAATATCTAAAGAATTTGAAAAAGTATTTGGTTTATCATCATATTTTTTCCATGATGGAACACCATGGTGATAATACCCAATAATCCATAAGTCATTCACTTTTGTAAGAGCAATTGTATGCTTTGGTTTGGACATATTCACACTGCCCGCTATAAACCATGAAATATCTTTACATTTATCAAGTGTTTCTTGATAATCTGGATGGCTAATAGGATTTTTTAAATAAATGACTTTAAAATCTTGATAATCATGCTTTTGATTTTTCATTTGTTCTTTTATTTCATTAAAATCATCACTCATTGCCCAAATATCTATTTTTCCTTTTATAAAAACACTAATATTGACATCAATATCTTTATTTGTAATAAAACATTGTTGATATTCTTCATGAAAAAGATATTTGAATTCTAATGCACATAAATCATGTTCTTCTGGTGGATAATTAAATAAATAAAAATATTGTTTCATATTTTTCTTACCTCTAGTGTCCTATTTTAACAACACATCTTCATTTTGGCTACTGAAATAATCATAAATATGATATATTGTCTCTAGGAGGCTATTATGAACTATTTAAAAAACTTAAAAGAACAGTTTACTTTTGATCAACTGTTACTTATATTTACATGTTTTAGTTTAACTTTTCCTTTTTATATATTAGGACCTATTTTATTAATTGAATTTCTATATTTAATAATTTCAAAGAAAGCAATTACTGCTTTAAAACAAACACCTAAAGTGAAATATCTTTATTTATTTGTTTTAGTATCTTTATTTATTTCTTTGATTCATAAAAATATATTAGGTGCACTTGCGACAATTGGTATCTTTATATTTATTGTTTTTATGGTTTATTATAGAAAACATATCAATCAATCTACATTTGAATTTATTATTGATATGTTAATTATTCTATCTATCTTTTGGGCATTCTATGGAATCTATGAACAATTTCAAATTTATCATCGTTTAGGTGTTAATCACTTTACATTCAAGGTCTATGCAAGACGTGAAAATCGTTTGAATAGTGTTTTCTATAATGCCAACTATTATGCGATGATGATTGAATTTATTGCTGTAAGTCTTGTTTATAAATTCTTTACCGTAAAAAATGATTTAAAAAGAAGTATTTTCTATGTTATTGTTGGTTTCTTGAATTTATTTATGCTTTATATGACAGGATGTCGTGCTGGTTATGTAGCCATTGCTGGAGCTATTTGTTTATTTCTTATTTTCAATAAGAATTATAAGTTATGTGCTTTAATTGCATTTGGATGTTTAGGCATTGTTGGTTTCTTTGTTTTAAATCCAAGTAAGTTTCCTAGAATAGAATATTTAGTTTCTAATTTAGGAGTAAGAGCCAAGATTTGGAATTGTGCGATTCAAGGAATTATTGCTTCACCATTTTTAGGACAAGGGCCTTTTACTTATATGATGATATTAAATAAGTATAATGGACATTTAACTCAACATGCTCATAGTGTTTATCTAGATCCTTTATTATCATTTGGAATCATTGGTTTAGCTTGTCTTGTACCTTATGTTTATGACAATTGTAAACGTCTTTATAAAGTAAAAGAGCATTATTCTTATATTGCTCTTGTTATGGGATTTATAGGTGTATTATTAATTCATGGTATTTTAGATTATACGATTTTTTGGATACACACTGGTTTATTCTTCTTATTTGTATTATCTAGTTTTGAAATGTTTGAAACAAATCGTAATTAGCGATTTGTTTTTATTTTTGATATGTTTTATAGATTGTTGCTACTACAAATAAAAGAATAGATAACTCTAAATATTCTATATTAAATACATGTTTATAGACCCAATCAACAATCATAAAAAGCATTGGTATTCCTACCCAAACAATTGTTTTAATTAATTGATTTCTTTTAACATCCATCTTGATCACCTCTTAACAAAATACTACTCCTTTTTATGTTAAGAAAATATCAAGCAAGTGTAAAAAAAAGAACTTCTTTCGAAGTTCTATGCTCTTGCATTCATTGTATTTTGTTTTAATGAATTGACATATTCCATTTGATGTTTTGTATTTTCTTTTAATTCTTTTTGCATTCCTTCTAATGTCATATGTTCTACTTCTTTTGCTTCAGATTTCTTTCCACATACTTTTTCAAATGCTTCTTTTGCATCTTGTTGTAATGTGTTTCTCATTTGATTTCTTTGTTCTAATTTCATTTCTGATTCTTTGATTTCTCCTACAACGGATTCAAAGATTTCTTCTTTTGTTAATTCTTTTCTTGCTTCATTTTCATGTTTTACATCTTGACTATTTTTAAAATACTTTCTTAAAGATTCTTTTGCTTCTGCATTGATTTCATTGATACTCATAATATTTATTCCTCTCTTTCCTAAGACACCTGTAGCTTATACTTTTTTAGATTCTTCGAAAAGAGTATTGTATACATTTTTAATTTCATTAACAAATTATTAATTTTGTAAGAGCTTTATTTGTTAATGAGATTTACAATATATAAAAGAAATACTTGATGCAATTAAACAAATCACTGCTAAAAACAAATAAGCATATAGCATTGAAAAATGACTTACAATATTTCCACAAATCATAGGAAATAAAGTCATTCCTAAAGCATACACCGCTTGGAAGAAGCCCATAGCTGTTGACTTTGATTCTTGTGGTACATATTTCATAGCTTCACTTGTTAGATATGAAAATAAGATTCATGTTGCCATACCTGGTAAAATTTGTAAAACAAAGATCATATAGACTGATGAACATTGTGGTACTAAAACACAATAAAGTGCAGTTGTTAAAAATGTAACAGTAATACATGTTCTAACGCCTAATTTCATATATACATCACTTGATGCCATTTTAGCAAAACAAACTGCTGATAACATATAAATAATAGAAGATAATCCTATAGACATAGAATTTGTTCCTAAATTTTTTATAATTCGTGTTGTAAAAGACATAGTTGTTGTCATTTGTACCCCTTGTTGAACAAGTGCAAGAAGCGAAAAGACAATTAAATTCTTTTGTGTACATACTTTTAATAAACTTGAAATTTTTTTCTTTATTGGTTGTGTTTTTTCTTTAGGAAGTAATGAAATAAATAAAGCAGAAATGATTTCTGAAATCACACTTAATAAACAAATCATTTGCATTCCTATTTTTTCATAAAGAAGTGTACTTGTAATAAATTCTAATAACATTCCTAAATTGTTAGCGACAATAATTGAACTGATGGCTTTTGTTTGTTGGTCTTTTGGATAAAAACTCATATATAAAACCATAAAAGAAATCCACATTGCACTGGCAAATACTGAAAAAAGATTTCCAATTAAAAAACCAATTCCATTATTAAAAATAATTCTAAACAAAGAAGCACATCCTGATGATAAAGATCCTATTAACATAATCATTTTATGCTTATTTCTATAATTTGCTAATAATCCTACCGGTAAACGTAAGACCATTTGTGAAATACCATAGCTTCCTATAATAATTCCAATAAATGATGTACTTGTTTGAATCATCGTAAGATAAGGTGTTTAATAAGGAATATAGACATATTGCGCAAACCAGAAAAAGATAACAGCAATAAATAAGATTTTTTGTTTATTTAACTTCATTTTTAGTTCCTTAAATAATTTCAAAATGTTTTAAAGCATATTTTATGCCATCTTCACTTACTGGTTTTGTAACATAGGTTGCATGTTTTTTTACTTCTTCTCTCCCATTTCCCACACATACAGAAATTCCTGCAAAATCAAACATAGGAATATCTACTTCAGCATCACCAAAAGCAATGATATCTTCTTGATCTATTTTTAAATAATCAATAAGTTCTTTAATTGCCTCTTGTTTATCAATATGTTTTAATGCACAATCTCCAAAGATTGCTTTTTCTCCTTTTTCACCCCACGTTAAATCTTTAAATTCAGGAAAAGCTTCTTTAAAATCTAAGTAATCTTGATAACTTTCTAAAATATAATTGATTTTTGTTACATTTTCTATATAGAGACACTTTGGAAAAGTCCTTGCTGGATAAATCTCCAGCACATCAGGATCTTTCATCCCATATTGTCTTAAAGCCTCTACACCACGTACTTTAAAATTTAAAGAACCATATAACCCATCATTTGCTTCAATATAGTATTCTAAATGATGTTGATTTAAATAATCGACAATTCTTTTAACATCTTCTACTTGAGTTGTCTCATCTTTAATCACTTTATTATCTAATTCAATATAAGCACCATTACCACCAATCATTCCATCAAAACCAATATCTAAAATGGGCTCTTCTATATGGCTTCTACTTCTCCCAGTAACAATAACTGCAAGATGTCCATTTTCCCTCGCCTTCCACATCAAATAGTAATAATTTTTTCATAAATTCACCCAAAACTATTATGACATCATTTTCATTTTCTTCTATAATCCTTCATTAAAGACGGTAGCGCTTTGATCGAAGGACGTATTCTTCGTTTACATAGATATCCCCAGGAAAATATGAAAACGGAGGTGATGGAAATGACAGCTTATGAAGCTATATGTTAACTACACTTACATTAATCATGTCAATAATAAATATCGTTATTAAATTACTTCTATATATTATAGAAAATAATGCAAAAAATAACTACCTCATGTCTCTGGCAAAGTGTGAGGTAGTTATTTTATTCACATAAAATCCTATAAACCTTTTTCAGTTAATTCACGTGCAACATCATCTTTGATGGTAACACCTGATGCTTTTAACTCGGCAATCTTATCTGCAAATTGTGGTAAATATTTTTCATGAGCAATCAATAATTCATTTAAAACATTGACCATTTTTTGTCCTGATACTGTTTGTGGATTTAAAATGAATGCTTGCATTAATA